>Ga0256914_1001520_pt1 | contig 20667 bp, 19 predicted proteins | sample HulkmetaG_FD_191571 | JGI IMG/M metagenome (GOLD analysis project Ga0256914, IMG submission 191571) | Hydrothermal chimney microbial communities from Main Endeavour vent field at the Juan de Fuca Ridge, Pacific Ocean - Hulk | ecosystem: Environmental > Aquatic > Marine > Hydrothermal vents ... | reverse complement strand
AGCGTCTATGAAAATTTGACGTTTCCTATGAAGTTGAAGAAAACTCCTGCTCGCGAGATGAAGGAGCGCGCCCAACGCATTGCGGATTTGATGGGTATTGGGCATCTCATGGAGCGCAAGCCGGGGCAGCTTTCGGGCGGGCAGCAGCAGCGGGTGGCTTTGGGACGGGCGTTGGTCAAACAACCCGATTTACTTTTGTTCGATGAGCCGCTCTCGAATCTCGACGCCCGCTTGCGGCTGACCATGCGCGCAGAGATCAAACGGCTGCAACTAGAATTGGGCATCACCTCGGTGTATGTGACGCATGATCAGGTGGAGGCCATGACCATGGCGGATCGCATCGCAGTGATGAAAGATGGGCATTTGCAGGCTTTTGCACCGCCCAACATCCTTTACGATCACCCCGCCACCCTTTTCATCGCCGGGTTCATTGGCAATCCGCCCATGAATTTTTTGGATGTGGAAGTGACCCTGGCGGGAGACCGGTACGTCGCTCGGAGCCAGGGCTTCGAACTGGAGATTCCGCCCGAACGGGGGAGGCCTGTTGTTGGCCGGGGGCGGGTCATCCTGGGCATTCGTCCCGAAGACATCACCCTGGGCAAGCAGGGCGTCAGGGGCGAAGTCTATGTCATCGAACCGTTGGGCCGGGATGATCTCATCGATGTTATGGTGGGCGATGCCCATCTGCGCGTGTTGGCCGACCCTGAGCTGGGCCTGAAGTTGGGGGATGTGGTGTATTTTCAGCCTAACCCCAATCGGGTGCAGTTTTTCGATCCCGCCACCGAAATCTCGTTGCTGTGGAGTTAAGCCATGACCTCATTCGCTGATGTTGATATCCTGATGTTGGGGCATTTGGCGCTGGATCAGATTTTCGTGGATGGCCAGGGCGGTTATGCGCCCGGCGGCGCGGTCTACTATGGCGGCATCGCACTGAGAAGGCTGGGATATCGCGTGGCCGTGGTCACGCGATTGCGCCAGGAGGATTTCGCGCTGCTAGATGATCTGCGCGCGGCCGGGGTGATGGTGTTTGCTGCGGCCGCGGATGAGACCTCGGGCATTGCCAATTATTACAACTCGGCCGATATGGAGCGCCGCGTGACTCGACCTCTTGGTTTTGCCGGTCCCATTCAGGCGGCGGATGTGCCCGACGTGACTGCCCGTATCTACGCCATTGCTCCCATCATCGCCGGAGAGGTGGGACTGCCGCTGCTGAGCAACTTGGCCCGTCGTGGCCCTGTGGCTTTGGATGTGCAAGGCTTTGTGCGGGTGCGGGCAGGGGATAAGTTGGTCTTTAGACCCTGGCCCGAAATGGCCGAAGGATTGGCTCAGGTCACGTATCTCAAGGTGGATCGGGCCGAGGCCGAACTGCTGACCGGATTGACCGATCTAAACGCGGCTGCACGACGGCTGGCAGCTTATGGCCCGCGAGAGATCATCCTCACACAATCCTCTGGCGTGACTGTGTTTGCCGAGGGCGCGTTCTACCACGCCCCCTTCACTCCTCGGTCGTTGGCAGGCCGCACCGGTCGCGGCGACACCTGCTTTATGACCTACCTGGCCAGACGCCTAGAGCATTCGCCCGCGGAGGCGACGGCATGGGCGGGCGCAGTCACCACCCTCAAGCAGGAAAAGCCCGGTCCGTGGGATGGCGACATGGCTGCGGTGGAGCGTCTTCTGAGCCAGCGCGGTCATCAAGGAGTATAATCGGGACTGGGGGTGTAAGGCTGGAATAACGTACGTTTTGCCCCATCTTCCCTCTGTTCTCATCATTAAGTCCAGCTTATGCAGACATTGGACGTTTCCGCAACCACAATTCTAGCTGACGTTCTCATGTTCTCTTTCTGGCAGCGCTGGCTGCTCGTTTTAATTCCATTGCTTCTGGTCGCGTGCTCTGACGCCACGCCCACGCCCACCATCACGCCTGTCGAGCCCGCCTCGCGCCATGATCTGGCCCGACATTATGCGCCTATCATTTATCAGGGTGTAGCCAGCGATCAAGATTTCATTGCCGCGGTGAATTTCGATGGCGATTGGATCGGCAATAACAACTGGGAGCATCAGCCAGATGGAGATTTGCGGGCTTTTGTCTATCATTCTATCATCGAGACCGAGACCCACTGGTATGTTTTCTACGCGTTCTATCATCCGCGGGATTATACCGATGAGCCCTGCGCCGAAAGTGATGGCTGCCATGAGAATGATATGGAATCGCTGGAGGTGGTGGTGCGCAAGGATGGCACGCGTTTCGGGCGGCCTATGGCGCTTTTCACGCTGGCGCACAACCATATTTATCTCTACGCTTTTGATGGCTCGGGCGTGAAACGCGGGACGCTGAAGGTGCGCGGCAAGGTACGCATCGAGGAGAATCATCCGGTGGTGTGGGTGGAGACCTTCGGACATGGCATCTATGGCAAGGCCAAAATCCTCTCTCCCCACACAATCCGCTACCACCCGGGCGATGATGCGCAGCGTCCGCCCAGCCTCAGTGCCGGAAATGTGGGCTACGCGTTGTTGGATATCGCCGACACCCTGTGGCTCCATCGCCATGAGATCGGTCCGGGCAAACTTTTCGACCAACCTTTCGCCTATCGGGGCGAAACCCTGCCCGCGGCATTCGATGGCGATGATTGGGGCGAGGATAAGGCCAATCCCCCCTGGGGATACGAGCAAGAAACCGCGCATACCTCCTTGCAACGAGGTGATTTCTTCCTGGATCCAGCCCGAGCCTATGCCGTCTTTGCTCACGAGCCAGGTCCGGTGGCGCAATCCTATCTGTACAATCCCTTTTTAGTGGATCATCCCTGATGAATGAACCTACTGTTGATGAGCTGTTGCGCACGCCGCAAGATGAGGGGGAACGAGCGTTGGCCGCCCGCTACACTCCCATCATTCGATTCGACCGCCGTGAGCCCTTTTTGCCTTTGGCAGTGGGCTACACCATCTTCCGCCGCAGCGGTCCTTCTCCTTCCTTCCCCCGACGGGTGGATCTGGCCCCATCTGAGGTTATGGCCATCGAGTATGCGGTATGGTGGGATTGGGATATTGGGCATTTGTATGAACTGGAGCATGTGTGGGTGTTTGTGGACGCCTCAGGACGGGTGGTGCGGGGCGAGGCCAGCTGGCATGGCGGCTATCATGACATGGCCATCGAGCATGTGTTGCCCCTGGATGGCGAGCATCTGATCTTGCTTTCCGAGCCAGGAAAGCACGCGTTTGCGCCCGAGAAATCCTGGTTTTTTGATCGCGCTCCCGAGATCATCGCAGCCACCACCACCCGCTTCGCGGGCGTAAACGGCATGTGGGTGACGCCGCTGTTTGAGGAGGAGATGGCCTCGTATCGCACGCCCGAGGCCAACCGTCTGGTGCTCAGTCATCTTCAGCGCCTGGCATTCGAGCCTGCCTGGGAATTCGATCGCCAATTCGAAATCAGCCCAAATCTGCTCGTGCCCTGGCATGCGCTGCAACGTTGGATTCCGCGACGCGTGGTCTGGTGGTTGCAGCGTCTGCGAGAAGATATCCCTCCCGCAGAAATGCGATTCTGGCGTATCGCCCATCGCGGCGCTTCGGCCCATGCGCCCGAAAACACCCTGGCCGCGTTTCGCCAGGCCGCACGCTTGGACGCCGACATGGTGGAGCTCGATGTGCAGATGAGCGCAGATGGCGTGCCGGTGATCCTCCACGACGCCACGTTGGATCGATTCCCTGGACACGCGGGGGAAGTGCGGCGCAAGCGTCTGGCAGAGCTCAAGAGCGTAGATGTGGGACAGGGAGAGCGTATTCCCACCCTGGTGGAGGCCATCCAGACGTGCCGGGAGGAGCTGCTGGGCATGTACATCGAGCTGAAGACTGGCGATGCGGTGGATGCCGTGGCCCGGGCCATTCGTGAGCATCATCTTTATGAATGGACTTTGGTTGGCTCTTTTCGTCCCGATTGGGTGGCAGCCATCAAACGCCTCGATCCCCGGATTCAGACCTCCATCCTCTTCACCGCTCCCGGCATCGATCCTGTGGCCCTGGCTCGGGCCGTGCGGGCCGATTTCGTGCACCCCTGTTGGGAGAACGCGGCGCCTCAGCCTCATGCGCTGCTGACGGCCGACTGGATACAGCGGGTGCGCGACGCTGGCCTGGGCGTTATCTTGTGGCATGAGGAGCGCCCTGAAGAAATCTCAGCTCTGCGGAAAATGGGCGTGGATGGCATTTGTAGCAACGCGCCCGAGTTGTTGAAATGAGTGTGGAACAATCTTCCTGGTGTTGGCGTCAGTATGATTGAAACCCAACACAACCTGCAACGACCGACACCCCCAATCGAACCCTATCGCCGCGATGATGCGAGGTCATGCAGGAAGGCGATTCGACAATTTCGCATCGACGTGGCGCTGGGAGTTGCAAATCAGACTGGTGTTCGTGGCCGTTGCCTCATTTTGGAGGAAAACATGAGCAAGAAATTTGTCTTCACTCTCATCACTTTCGGTGTATTCGTCATCGCAGGAGGCGTCATCTTTATGAGCGTACAACCGACGACTGTGGCCCAGGCTCAGCAGGCGGCAGTCGATCTCACTGTGTACAACAGCAACATTGGGATGGTCAAAGAGATCCGCCAGTTCGATTTGAAAAGGGGCGTGAACCAGGTGGCTGTCACCGACGTGCCTTCGCAAATCATTCCCGAAAGCGTGCATTTTCGTTCTTTGGATGACCCCCAGGCCGTGGTGCTGGAGCAGAATTATGAGTATGACATTGTGGGTTCGCAGAAATTGTTAGAGAAATATGTGGATCAGCCCATTGTGGTCATCACCCAGGATGGCGGCAAGCATGAGGGGGTGCTGCTCAGTGGCGTCAATGATATCATCATCCAAACGCAGGATGGCGGCGTCGATGTCTTGAAATCCGATCAGGTGCGGCAATTCAGCTTTCCGGCATTGCCCGATGGGCTCATTACCAGGCCCACGTTGAAGTGGCTGGTGGATGCCACCAGTGCGGGGGAGCAGGATGTGGAGATCGCCTATCTTACCAACGGCATCAGTTGGGAATCCAACTATGTGTTGGTGCTGGCCCAGGATAGCAACAAGCTGGATCTGGATGGTTGGATCACCCTGGATAATCGCAGCGGCGCAGCATATAAGGACGCCCGGCTGAAGCTGGTGGCGGGCGATGTCAACCGGGTGCAGCCGCCTCGAGGCGATATGGTGATTTACAAAGAGATGGCTGCGGTTCCCACGGCTGCGCCCGAAGTGGAGCAACGCGAGTTTGCCGAATATCACCTGTACGAGATCCCTCGTCCGGTCACCATCAAGGACAATCAGACCAAGCAGATTCAATTTCTCAGCGCTCGAGATGTGCCGGCGCAGAAGATCTTTGTTTTCGACGCCTGGAATGGCAATTTGCGCCCCACCGATTCTGGCGCCATGAAGGGCAACATCAGCGTGAAGGTGCGTTTCGACACTGGCGAGAAGGGCGTGAATGCGCAATTGCCCGCGGGCGTGGTGCGATTGTATCAACCCGATGTGGATGGTTCGCCCCTGTTTATTGGCGAGGATCGCATCGATCATACGCCCAAAGGGGAGGATGTCACCCTGACCGTGGGCGAGGCTTTCGATCTGGTGGGCGAGCGTCTGCAAACCGATATGAAGCGCCTGGGCGACAAGGCCTGGCGTGAGTCGTATCGGATCACCGTGCGGAATCACAAAAAAGACCAGGATGTCGAAATTCACGTGGTCGAGCATCTGAATCGCGGCGTCAACTGGGAGATCACCAAAGCCTCACCGGAGAAATACGTTCAGCTCAACAGCAGCACCATCGAGTGGTTGGTCAGCGTGCCTGCTGGCGCTGAGGCTACGGTTGCTTACACGGTTGAGTACAGTCAGTAACTCGTTAGGAAACAGGATAACGACGACCAAGCCCGTGACGCGTGGCGTCCGCATGTGTTACGCATCCCGAAACCAACCGATTCCATGACCGCCACCGCCATCCTGCTCATCACCCTTTCCGTCATCGCCCATGCGGGATGGAACCTATCCAGCAAGCGTCAGCCCAGCGTAGCCTTTTTTCTCATCGCATCGGCCACCTCGGTGCTGGCGCTGACGCCTTTGCTGTGGTACAACCGCACACTATGGGCTTGGACTCCGCCCGCGGTGTGGGGGCTGGTCGGCATCACCGGATTGTTCCAAGCCATCTACTATTCGGGCGTGGCCGGGGCTTACCGTCATGGCGATATGTCGTTGGCATACCCCATGCTCCGCGCCTTGCCCGTGCTGCTGGTCACCGCCATCAGTTTTGCGCTGGGCCGAGGTCATCAGATATCGCCGTTGGGGTTGGTGGGGATCATCACCGTGGCGGTGGGTTGCATGCTGCTGCCGCTCAAGAGCTTTCGCTCAGTGCATCTGCGGGATTATCTGGCGCTGTGTTGTCTGCTGGCGCTGATGGCCGCGCTGGGCACCACCGGCTACACCCTGGTGGATGATGAGGCGCTGCGTCAGCTGCGGACGGGGTTTTCGTGGCTGGGCAAGACGCCCGTCACCCTCTACTACATCAGCTTGCAGACCCTCAGCACCAACCTGTGGGTGCTGCTCTTTGTGCTGATTTTGCCTGCGGAGCGAGGGCGGCTGCGCGAACTCTGGCGGCAGGGACGAGCCCAGGCTGCGCTGTCGGGCCTGGTCATCACCGGCGCCTACGGCCTGGTGCTGGCCTCCATGGCCTATGTGACCAATGTCAGCTACGTGGCTGCATTCCGACAGATGAGCATTCCTCTGGGCGCGTTGCTGGGTATTTTTTTGTTGAAGGAGCCCCGTTATCGGCCCAAGCTCGTTGGCGTGGCGGTGGTTTTCACTGGTTTGATCCTGGTTGCGCTCTATTGACCATATAAAATTCGTAACTACTAACGTACCTGACTTCAATCACCACAAAGGCGCAAAGACACTAAGAACACCAAGAATTTCAAAGCTTTTTCTTTTCTTCGTGCCTTTGTGGCTTCGTGTCTTCGTGGTTTCTAGCCGGGCTACCTTAGTAGTAACTAAAATTCAAAAGAAAAAAGATAGTGGTTGACGATAGGGGGAAGAAGATGGACATGGAGGACGCAAACCACTGGTTTGATGGGGTGCGTTTCAAAATGGGGGCAATCATTGCCATCCCGCCCGATGAATCCGGCTCCGGAGCGGAACTCCCCAGGGCGGATTCGCAATCCGCCCGGCAAAACAGAAAAGCGCCCAACATTGAACCATGCCCAGACAATGGGTGCGATTCACAATAGATGCATTCATTCGATGTAGACCGACTGAGGTTGTCAGGCCAGCGAATCACAGACTCGCATGTGCACATTTTTGCTCTCCCGCCGGAACTGTGGCCCGACGACATTGATAAACTGCCCCGAAATTGAAACGCACCCGTTTGATGGCGTGGATCGTCTGTCGTCCCTGGTGCATCGTCCCAGAGTGTGAATAAGAGCCGTTCGCTCCCGATGGCATCGGTCAAATTCGGACCACTACCAGAAAAAACAAAAATCTACTGTATCATTTCGCATTCATCTATTTGGGCCAGACCAACATGATCGGGCATGTGTTCGGCTGGATGTCGAAGGAGTATCTGGCTGCCACCAGCAATGCAGATCGCTGCATGGGCCAGGAGATGAAGGCGCTGGACGAGCATACGGCTGTGCTGCTGACCAGCGATCATGGCGGGCATGAGAAAACCCACAACACAGCTGGCCCCGAAGATAGGACCATTCCTATCATTTTCTCCGGCCCGGGCATCCCTGCTCGTGTTCTCGATGAGCCTTTCTCCATCATCGATATTGCGCCACTATCGTCCATCTGTTGGGACGCACGCCGCCATGAGAATGGATTGGGTGGGCGATTCGGATGCAGGCGAGATCGAGACGGGCGTTGTTTGGCGGGGGGCTGGGAATTGGAGTAGGATGGGGACATGCAGAAAATTTCTTCTTGGGTCCGTTCGTTCCTCATCATATTGTGGATGCTCCTTTCGCCCTTTGCCATGGGCGTTTGGATGCTTTTTCATCCTCGAGAGCGCTACGACGCGGACCGAGCCTTTTTGCGTTTCATCCGCTGGGGCGTGCAGAAGATCGCGCCCATCCAGGTGGAAGTGGAGGGCGAGGAGCATCTCACCGCCCATCAACCCTGCATCTTTCTCAACAATCATCAGCATACCATCGAAGCCGCAATCATCGCGACGGTGTATCCTCCTCGTACGGTGGTGGTCGCCAAAATGGAGCTGCGCAAAATTCCCATTGCTGGCTGGATTTTCGAGAAGGCGGGCAATGTATTCATCGATCGCAGTGATCTCGAGCAGTCTATCGGGATCATGACTGAGTTGGCCGAGACCATGCGTCGGGAGAATGTCAATTTGTGGATTTTCCCCGAGGGGCGCCTTAACACCGACCGGGTGGGGTTGGGACCATTCAAAAAAGGCCCGTTTCATATGGCCATCCAATTGCAAGCGCCCCTGGTGCCTGTGGTCTTCAGCCCTTCCTACTGTTTGTTGGACGCGGTGGCGGGACACGCCCGCCCGGGGAAGGTCTGGATCAAAGTGCTGGAGCCTATCCCCACCACAGGCCTGGATAAAGAAGATGTAGAGGAGCTGCGCGATATCGCCCACGCGCGTATGAAAGCCGCTTACGATGAATTGGAAGCGCGGGCCTTTGTCTGGCATCCGCCGCACAAGGTGAACTGCGAACATGTTCGTTCCTGGTACGATGACCGTTCTTCGCCAGTGCGGTGACAACCAGTCGGTGGCGGCGCCAGTCGGAGTAGCCGGGATTTTGGCGCATGCTCAGGTGAAACGCATCCGAGTGAAATTTTATGATTGCGGAAGCAAAGATTTATTTGTATAATCAGGTCGACGTTTAATTGGTGCGTTGTCATTGCCGACAACCCAACCATCGCTTGTCGACACCCTCCTCACAACTCAACCCAAGGAGTGAATAAAATGGAAAAACCCTGGTTGCAATTCTACGATGATGGGGTGCCCGCCTCGATTGATTATCCTGAAGTCGATTTATGGACGTTGCTGAGTGATTCTTTCAAGAATTATCCGCAGCAGGTCGCCGTGAGGATGATTCTGAAGTATTTGCCTTTGGGATTCAAGTTGGGCGTAAAGATGACCTATAAGGAGTTGGAGGACAAAGTCAATCGGCTGGCGACCGCTATGGCGGGGATGGGCATCAAAAAAGGTGACCGGGTGGCTGTTCAGATTCCAAATTCTCCTGGTACGGTTGTTGCATTTTTGGCTACTGTACGGCTCGGCGCCATTGTGGTCAACACAAATCCCATCTACACCGCCCGCGAGATGCATCATCAGTTCAACGATTCGGGAGCAAAGGCTGTCGTCATCTGGAACAATCTGTATCCCAAACTTCAAGAGATTCAGAAAGAAACCAGCGTGGAAAAGGTCATTGTTTATCATTTGAACGATTTTATGAATCCAGCATATTCGCAACTGCTGAAGAGTTCGTTACAAAAATCGGGCAGTTGGGTGGATGTTCCGGAGGGGGATGGCGTCTATTGGATGAGAACGCTTATCGCCAACAATCCGCCCAATCCGCCCGAGGTGGGCATCAGCACAGACGACGTGGCGTTGTTCCAGTATACTGGCGGCACGACGGGTACGCCCAAAGCAGCCATGCTCAGCCATCGAAACCTGATTGCCAACGTTCTACAGATCGATGCCTGGGTGCCTGACATGGCGCATGGCAAAGAGGTGTTCATGGGGGCCATCCCCTTCTTCCATGTTTTTGGCATGACCGTGAGCATGTTGGAAAATTTGTATGTGGGCGGCAAGCTTGTGGTCATGCCCGATCCGCGCGATATCGAGCTGCTGATGAAGATCATCCAGGAGGAGGGCGTTTCACTCTTTCCCGGCGTGCCCACTCTCTACATCGCCATCATCAACCACAAAAATGTACAGCATTACAATTTGAAGTCCGTCAAGGTGTGCATTTCTGGTGGAGCGCCATTGCCCGTCGAGATTCAACGCAAGTTTGAGGAAATCACAGGCGGTAAGTTGCGCGAAGGCTATGGTCTGACCGAGACATCGCCAGTGACGCATTCCAACCCCATTTATGGGCTATCCAAAGCGGGCTCCATTGGCCTGCCCTTCCCCGATGTCGAGGCTCGCATTGTTTCATTGGATCCCGATGAAACTGGACGTTTCCAGACCCTGGGCGTGGGCGAGGAGGGAGAGCTGGCCATCCGCGCACCGCAGGTGATGGTGGGTTATTGGAATCGGCCGGAAGAGACTAAAAATGTGAAGGACGATGAAGGATGGCTCTATACCGGTGATATTGCCAAAATGGATGACGATGGTTACTTCTATATTGTCGACCGCAAGAAAGATTTGATCATTGCCTCCGGTTATAACATCGTCCCGCGCGAGGTCGAGGAAGTGCTGTTCGAGCATCCTAAAGTGCAGGAGGCCATTGTCGCGGGCGTTCCCCATCCCACTCGGGGAGAGACGGTAAAAGCTTATCTGGTGCTAAAGCCCGGAGAGATCGCCACCGAAGAAGAAATCATTGCCTTCTGTAAAGATCGACTGGCGCCCTATAAAGTCCCCAAAATGGTGGAATTCCGCACCGAGTTGCCCAAGTCGATGGTGGGCAAATTCTTGCGCCGGGTGCTGGTGGAAGAGGAAAAGGCCAAGCTGGCGGCTGCTCAGAAAGAGGACTCTACAGCAGCTTCATAACAAAACGCTAGAGCGCTCCCATCTTAGGGTGGCATTCCCGCACCTTCCAGCCTCCTCCTTTCAGGCAATAGCCGGATGGGGGAGGCGTTGTTGCCTGGTAACGAATGGGGACGGCTCAATGCTGATCGTGCGGACAAAAGTGAGTGCTGCGCCCGCCCACCACAATGCGCTGGATGGGAGTTCCGCAGGCGGGGCAAGGCTCACCCGTGCGCTGAAACACCTGCAATCGATTTTGAAAAGCGCCCACCGTGCCGTCTGGGCGGCGGTAGTCGCGCAAGGTGGTTCCCATTTCGGACAACGCTTGCATGAGCACTTCTTTGATGGCTGCAACCAGCCGTTCGATTTCATCGGCGGATAATGACCCTCCTCTACGCGTGGGGTGGATGCGCGCTCGAAATAACGATTCATCGGCGTAGATGTTGCCAATGCCCGCGACGATACGTTGATTCAGCAACAACGATTTGATGGGGGCGGTGCGTCGGGCCAGGACGCGCGTGAGATATGCGGCATCGAAATCTTCTTTCAGGGGCTCGGGACCCAGTTTACCGATCACCGCTTCTGCATCTTCCACCAGATAGACGCGCCCGAATTTGCGCTGGTCTTCGAATCGCCATTCTTGTTGATTGGCCAGGTGAAAAATAAGACGATCGTGTGGCCGCAAGGGCGTATCCGCAGGCGTCACCCTCATTTTTCCCGTCATTCGCAGATGTACAATCAACCAGCGCTCATCATCCAACCTGAAGAGCATATATTTACCTCGCCGTGCTGCTTTCATCAGACGGCGTCCTGACAGCCAGGTTTCGAACAACGAGCGTTCTGGCCTATCGATGACTGGAGGCCACAGGGTGGTGACGCGAGCGATTTTCTGGCCCAGCACGACAGGGGCCAGCGCGTCGAGAATGGTTTGGACTTCGGGGAGTTCGGGCATGGCATTGAAATGGGGGGCTAGGCGGGCCTGGTTGTTTTGTCATCCGCTAAACAAGCCGACGGGCATGGACGACCATAGACTAATGTGGACGAAACCAGCATCTTTCTTCCTCAATATTCCTCCTGTTGTCCTGGCGTCTGTTTGTGAGACGGCATATCCAAGCATCAACGCCCGCTTTTAAGGACAAGAAATCGTACATCAGGTATGCTATTGCTTTTCGATGATACGATGCCCCGCCGCCTGGAGCGCAGCCATGGCTTGCGAGCATTGGGACGCCTTGATTAAAAGATAGTCCGTTTCATATGTTGAAATGGCGAAGATGCTGACGTTGGCTGCTTGCAAAGGGGTGGCCAACGAAGCTAACACACCGACCAGCGTGAAGTCCAAGGGCCCGGCCACTTGCAAGCAACGCCATCCACGCTCCGCCTGCACGGTGGGAGGCAGAAGCTCGTCAGAACAGACAATGGAAAGTTCGTCAGGCGTGCGGGTGATGCTGAAAAAGGTCGACGCCAGCGACCATTGCGGAACAGGCGCTGTAGCCGGCATCTTGACTACTGCCATTTCGTCCGGCAAGAGAAAAATCGTTAGCATGTGGATATTGTAGAATCGCATGGGAGTAACGCCAAATTTCTGCTGCACTTTCTCTGGCGCTATCTTTGTGCAGCCGCGTGATCTTTTCTATAATGGAACCCATCCCTTTCGAAGTTTGGCGGAGTTCAGCTGACGCCCCAAGACTTTTGGCGATGCCAGTGGCGTGGCCAACAATCGTCAAAGCGGCGCCAATCGTTTGAGAATCCAACCAACCACATCATTCCCATCATTCATTTCCTTACAACGCATCATGACCGATACACTTCCTCTTCATTTTACCGATCTTCTCAAAGCGCAGCAGAACCTGCGGGCCTATCTGCGGCCCACTCCACTCTTTCACTACCCTGCACTCAGCGCCATGATCGGAGCCGAAACCTGGGTGAAGCATGAGAATCATCAGCCTGTGGGGGCGTTCAAAGTGCGAGGCGGAGTACACCTTATTTCGCAATTGGATGACGCCCAGAAACGGGCTGGCGTGATTGCCGCCAGCACCGGCAATCATGGACAATCGGTTGCTTATGCGGCCCGGCTCTTTGGTGTACGCGCTATCATCGCTGTGCCCGAGGGAGCCAACCCAGCCAAGGTGGCCTCTATGAAAAATTTGGGCGCTGAGGTCGTGTTTCATGGCCGTGATTACGACGAGGCGCGTGAATGGGTCGAGGCGGAGGCGTCCCGTCGCGGCTATCGCTACATTCACAGCGGCAATGAACCCTTGCTCATTGCTGGCGTTGGCACCTATGCCCTGGAAATGCTGAGCGAACAACCTGAGCTGGAGGTTATCATCGTGCCCGTGGGCGGCGGTAGCGGCGCAGCCGGGGTGTGCCTGGCTGCTAAGACCATTAATCCCTCGATTCGCGTCATTGGGGTGCAGTCGCAGCAGGCGCCGGCAGCCTGGCGTTCATGGAACGCGGGGAAATTGGTGGAAGCGCCCACGGCAACATTCGCTGAGGGACTGGCCACCCGTACAGCCTTCGAGCTACCCCAGCAGATATTACGTCACTATCTGGATGATTTCATTCTGGTCAGTGACGATGAAATCCGGCGGGCTATCATCATTTTATTGGCCCACACCCGCAATCTGGCCGAAGGTGCGGGCGCCGCGTCTCTGGCCGCGGCACTGAAATTGCGCCAGGAACTAGCCGGAAAACGGCTTGGCATTGTCCTCAGCGGTGGGAATCTCAGCATCGATCGTTTGCGAGATCTCCTGGCCGCCGAAGGCGCTCCCGGCTTCAAGTTATAACGTTGTCGCACATCATGTCTCCATGCCTGGCAACCTGGCACAAATTTCATGCCCAATGGTCCATCGATTGAATCAGGGCTGAGGCCTCCGGCCGCCTGTCAGCCTGCGCGACAGCCCTGCTTTCAAAAATCTAGATGGCAAAATCGCGGCTGGGAACACGGTCTCCGCAGGGGGACTGGCGGCGCAGGCCATTCCTTTCCACATCTCCTTCCTCGCTCACCTCGGAGCGAGGAAGCAAAGGAGGGGGCTGCGCCCCAAGAACCGAATTCATTCGGGCAATGACGGCGGACAAGGCCAATGCGTCAGGTCACTGGTTCCCATGCTAATCGTACTGAAATGGTAACTGCTTACGTACCTGGCTTCGGCCTGTTTTTTCGCCCGGAGCTGAACCTCCGGGCTTCTTGCCAAGCCCTCTGGGCTGCACGGCTGAGCCCCAGTGGGGCTTTGCACCCGTAGCCCGAGGGTTTAGCCTCGGGCGGAGCGGCGCAGACGAGTCAACCTTAGCAGTTACCTGAAATGTTACATAATGAGATGTTCCTTCTGGAATATTTTGAAAACGCTGCATATGCCAAACCACTCTGAGATGCCACTATGACTACGAAGATATTGATCATCGAAGACGATCCCTCCATCGGAAAATTGTTGCGACGGGCGCTGTTGCTGGAAGGCTACGAAGCGCGATTGGTGCAGGATGGCCTGGAAGGGCTGCGGGTTTTTCATGAAGAGAACCCCGATCTGATGATCCTGGACCTGATGCTACCAGGCATTGATGGCATCGAAGTGTGCAAGCGCGTCCGTGAGGAGAGCGATATGCCCATCCTCATGCTGACCGCCCGAGACACCGTTGACGATCGGGTGTTGGGGTTGGATAGCGGCGCTGATGACTACGTGATCAAACCATTTGACATTGACGAATTGTTAGCCCGGGTGCGGGCGCACTTGCGCCGGGCGGAACATCAGCAGCCCAAGCAGATCTTGGAATTCGCTGATTTGGTGATGGACACCGCGGCCCGCACAGTCCGCCGCGGCCATCGCGAGATCGAATTGACGGCGCGTGAGTTTGATCTGCTGGAACTGTTTATGCGTCATCCTAATCAAGTCATCTCCCGTTCGCAGATTTACGACGAAATTTGGGATTATGACTTCGGGGGTGAATCAAACATCATCGAGGTGTATATTCGTTATCTTCGCACCAAACTGGAGGCCGAAGGCGAACCCCGGCTCATCTACACCAAACGGGGCGCTGGTTACATTCTCCGTCTGCCCTGATTTCTCCATCTGGTCATGTCGTTAAGGCTTAGACTCACCCTCTGGTATACTGGATTCCTGGCCGCCCTCCTGATTTTGGTGGGGGCCATGGTTTTTTCGCGGGTGCAGACCAGTGTTCTCAGCGGCATCGATCGAGAACTGCAACAGAAAGGGGATCAGATCATGCAGTTGGTGATCCTCTCCTCGGGCTCTGAGGTCATCATCAACCCCATCCGCCAGATCATCGCCTCTTTCTATGAACAAGGGCTTTTCATCCAGATTCGGGACGCGAACCGTCGAATTGTGTTACGCTCTCCCAATTTATCTCAAGCCTCCATCGAGTTGCCCGAGCCTTACTACCAACAAGCCATGCACGGCCTTGCCGGTTTTTACACCACAGGCTTCAACAGGCCCAATGATCTCCGCGTCTATTTCGCGCCCATTGTCGTCAATGGCCGGGCGGTTGGCGTTGTGCAGGTGGCCCGGCTGCTAACGCCTACGGTCAAGGTGCTGCAAGAACTCAGCAATAACTTGCTGCTGCTTTTTGCTATTGCTCTGGCTTTGGCTGCTGGCGTGGGATACTGGCTCACCGGCGTGGCGTTGCAACCAATCAATGAAGCCACCGCCACCGCATTAGCCATTACTCGCACAGGCAACCTCAAGCGCCGCGTGCCTATCCACCGCCAACGCAATGATGAAATCGGTGCGCTCATCAATACGTTCAACGAAATGTTGGATCGTTTGGAGGAGATGTTCGAGAAACAGCAGCGTTTTACTGGAGACATTTCTCATGAGTTGCGTTCTCCCCTCACCACGATTCTGGGAAATCTCAGCCTCTTGCGCCGAGCCAAAAACTTGCCGTCCGCAGAGCAGCGAGAGATGTTGGATGAGATGTACTCAGAGGCGGAACGTATGCACCGATTGATTTCTGATCTGCTTCTGCTTTCGCAAGCCGATTCCGGACTCACGATCAATCGAGCGCCCGTAGAGCTAGACACCCTGCTGCTCGAGGCCTATCGCATGGCCAAACGGCGGGTTGGGGAGGAATTGAGCATTCATTTGCTGCATGAAGATCAAGCTGTGGTCATGGGCGACGCTGATCGCCTGCGGCAGGTGTTGGATAATCTTATCAACAACGCCATTCGCTATACCCCGCCCGGGGGACGCATCGAACTCAGTTTGCACTGTCGGGGCAATCAGGCCGTGCTCTCGGTGGCCGACACTGGCCAGGGGATTGCCACTGAAGATCTCCCGTACATTTTCGATCGATTCTATCGGGCGGATAAAGCCAGAACCCGGGCCGAAGGGGGCACGGGACTGGGACTTTCTATTGTCAAGTGGATTATTGACGCCCACTATGGTCGCATTGAAGTGGAGTCCGCCCCAGAAGAGGGCGCTGTGTTCCGCATCATTCTACCTGTGAGCCAGCCTTGCCAGGGGGGGGATGAGGAAGATGTCCTTGACGCCTGAGCTGGTGGGATGGTTGCAGTCGGAGCAGGCGCAGCCCTGGTTGCACCAGTTAACCGACCATCCTCCTGACGACTCTTCCCTTCTGCCGACGCTGACCCGATTGCGAAAACACTTCACGTCCGCACAGGCTTCGGCGTTGGTGCGCACTGCACAGCTAAGAAAACGGGCGTTCAAGAAATTTGGCGACCAGGCGCATGAAATGTTTTTTAGCGAGAAGGCTTTGCAGCAAGCAACGCCTTCCGCCGTGGCGGCTTACACGGCCCGACGTTATGGCGATTTCGCGTGGGTGGTGGATGTAGGTTGCGGGTTAGGCGGTGACGCATTGGCTTTAGCAGCCATTGGCAGGAAGGTGCTGGCGATCGATCTCGACCCGTTGGCTTTAGCCCTGCTCCGGGCCAATGTCCTGGCATTGGGTTTGACTTCCAACATTTTCCCCCTCCGAGCGGATGTGCGGCGGCCAGCCTGGCGCGTAAGCGCAGCCTGGGCCGACCCGGGGCGACGTACGGATCGCCAGCGCATCTTCCATCCTCAGGCATTGCACCCTCCGCTTTCAGAGATATTGAGGCTACAACGTCAGCAGATGCCACATCTGGGCGTTAAGCTCATGCCGGGACTGCGACATGAGCTTATCCCCCCACAAGCCGAGGCGGAATGGATTAGCTTGGCAGGGGAGCTGAAAGAAGTGGTGTTGTGGTTTGGACACCTGCGGCGGAGCGTAGGGCGGCGGGCCACTGTATTGCCCGCAGGCGTGAGTTTATGGGCGCAAGGCGCTCAGACGCACGTACAACTTCCCGGCAACTTCCTCTATGAGCCCGATCCCGCAGTCATTCGTGCAGGAGCGGTGGCAGATTTGGCGCAACGCCTGAATTTGTGGCAAATTGATTCCGAAATCGCCTATCTGTCGGGCCCGGCTTTGCTGAAAACGCCTTTTGCCCGCTCCTGGCGTATTATCGAACACTTCGCTTTTGATCTCAAACAGCTCAATCGCCATCTGCGCGCTTTGCACGCCCGGGTGGTGGCGGTTAAAAAACGAAGCTCGCCCATCGAGCCTGAGCCATTTCGGCGACGACTTCATAGCGCGCCTGGAGGCCGACCCGTGATTGTTGTGCTCACCCGGGTGCGCAATCATCCCTGGATGCTCATCTGCACCGAAGCGAATTCAAGCGACGCCTGATGAATGGTCGTACAACCTATATCATCCAAAGCACATTGATTTTTACGTTCATCCCCTGTTTGCAATCTCCATGAAAAATAGCGCCCCCACCTTCGCATATCTACAATCGCTCAGCGTCCAGCTGGGACAAGCGCTCCAGGATCATAATCTCACCATCGCCCTGGCCGAAAGCTGCACTGGCGGGATGATCAGCAGCGTCCTGACGGACATTGCCGGCAGCTCCAGCTATGTCGTGGGTGGGATAGTCTCCTATAGCAATTTTGCCAAAATACACGTGTTAGGGGTGCAGCCAGACACGCTGGAATCCTATGGTGCGGTGAGTCCTGAGACCGCAACAGAGATGGCTTGGGGCGCCCGCCGATTGCTGCAGACCGATTTAGCCCTGGCCGTGACTGGCATAGCCGGACCTGGCGGCGGCATGCCCGAAAAACCAGTGGGACTTGTGTATTTGCACCTGACCGCCGCCAATGTCGACTGGGGCGAGATGCACGTGTGGCCTTATGATCGTCTGGGTAACAAGCGGGCCTCAGTGGCCGCGAGCCTGCATCTTGCGCTGCGATATGTGCAAGAACACTTCATCTCCACACAATCCCACCCTCATGCTGAAACCCAATCCTCGGCTCATGCTCCGGTGTTGGTCGAGGCGATATGGCGCGGGAATTCGTGGCGTCCCCAGGCGGTTTGGATCGAGGGCGTGCGTCATCAGGTATTGGGCGTTGGCAGAAACGAGCGCGTGGGAGACGCTTCCTGGTTGATGATGGTGGAGTTTAACGATGGCGGCCGGGCCGAACTTTTGGTAGATGCGCCCGCGGGCGTGTGGCGATTGCGTCATTATTGGCCTGCTCGCCACTACGCCTGAGGCGATTGCATCCTCGTCGGAGGGAACAATGTTGAGGCCGTGTGTCGATGTTGTCGCTGCGCAGACCCGACTAGAGAGCAAAAAAGTTCGGGCGAGTTTGCCCCTCGGCGTCATACAATGAGTGCGTTTCAAAATGGGGGCGCTTTTTCGCGTTCCTGGCCGACTCATGCCAGACGCTTCAGGCCTCCGGCCAGTGGGCGGCCTACGCCGTCCAGGTCGCAGTAGGGCGACCGTCCCCCCATTTTGAAACGCACCTCGCTATGCGCACACGCTTGACAAAATGCCTGGCGGGGGTGGATAATGCGTATGAGCGTTTGTTAATTCAACCGAATTCATACTCAATGGGAGGATAATGATGAATGACTCATCGCAACCAAAAGGCTTTCTGGGGGCGCTGTTCGATATTTCGTTCGAGCATTTCATTACAGGACAACTGATCTCAGTACTCTATATATTGGCCATCATTTTCGTTGCAATCGGAACAATTGGGGGTGTCGTTGGGGGAATGCTAAAACTATTGAGCGACTTCTGGGGCGGTGTTTTCATGATCATCTTCACTCCACTTCTAGCGCTGGTCTATCTTGTGATCGTGCGCATTGGTCTGGAGCTTATCATTGTGATTTTCAAGATCGCAGAGAATACAAAAAACGTAGCAGCTGCCCAGCAATCACTGGTGGAAAAAGAATAAAACGTAGATTAAGTCATTTCCGTCATCACCTCCCCGTACTGTTTCGTTTTCTAGGACGTCATATTTGTTAGAATACAGGCTGAGCAGATTTGCTTGGTCTGGTGGTTATTGCCCTGAAGCAAACAGATTCTGTAATGATCTTAGAATGAGGTGAACGCAAATGAAAAAATACGCAAAATGGCTTGGCATTGTCATCGTACTGCTGTCATTGCTGATGCTCCTGCCTTCCAACGCACTGGCCACCAGCAATCATACTTCACCATGGCCATGGCCCACTCCAATTAATTTCGCTTTCGAGATCACCACCTTCTCCGGTGAGGTGGAAAGTCTTCCTGATGGGCTCGTTCCAGGCGAATGGGTGATCGCGGGTAAAACCCTCTATGTTGGTTTCGGGACGCGTTTCAACGTCAGTCCTGCCACGATCCAGGTTGGTGACACTGTTCAAGTCAAAGCTTTTAAAAAGCAAGATGGCACACTCATTGCGCTACAGATTCTCAAGATAAATCCGAATGAAGTTAAATTTGTTGGCGTTATCGAGGAAATCAATGACAGCTTTTGGGTTGTTGATGGCAGAACTGTGATCATTACCGATGAGACAGTCTTCCATGGCGATTCGCCTGATGTTGGCGATTATGCTGGAGTTTTGGCGGAGGAAACTGAAGAAGGACTCGTCGCCGAGCACATTATGGTTGTTGATGCCGTTCGGGCTGTCATCCATTTTCCTGGCGTCATTCGCAGCATGGATGAATCCTCCTGGGTGGTGGCCACCCCCGCAGGCGATAAGACCATTACCATAACCGAAGATACGGTTATGCAAGGCGATGAACCCGATGTGGGTGACCGGGTGAAGGTTTGGGCCTCGGTCACCCTGGAAGAAGAATTGATCGCAACGCGTATTGTAGTCACCGACACGCCCAGTGAAGTGCATTTCAAAGGTCGTATTCAGGAAATCGCCACTGATTATTGGATTGTGGCCCGTCAGACGGTCTTGATTACCGAAGAAACGACCATCGAAGGCGATGAGCCGAGCGTCGGGGATGTTGCTGAAGTTTGGGCGACGCCCACTGAGGATGGTTTGGTTGGCACACGCATTCTGGTCACTTCGTTGCAGCAGTTCAGCGTCATTCAGGGCGTGATTGAATCGCAGGAGGATGATGTGTGGGTCATTGCCGGTTCTTCTGTTGTGATAACCATCGACACCAAGATCATCGGCAATCCCCAGGTAGGGGATACTGTCGTCGCTGTTGTACATACCGACGCTGATGGTATTATGGTGGCCCGCAACATCACCAAAATTCCAGGGGGAAACTCTGACGCCGCCCCGAATCCGCCAGCCGGTCGCCCCCGACCAGGCAGTGGCAAACGTTAGTTTCAGACAACACAACACCCCTCATACTCCGACCGGAGAGCCGCTCATGCCCGAGAGTGGCTCTCTCTTTTTGGTCCCAACAGAACTGCTCTTGGGGTCGCCGGATCGCGCCTCCGGCGGGCAAACATTTTATTTTTCAAGGCGGACTTCGTTGTATGTTACAATGCTACCAATCAGCAGACCACAATGAACGATGGCCGAATTGCCTGACGTAGACTAGTACTCAGTCAATTGTAGTTTGATGGACAACCTCTTGTGGCCGTGGCCTTTACCATCGAGTAAACTCGGACTCTCCAGGCGCTTTGCGCCAGCGGTCGACCTCCGTCGACCGTCTCTGGTTGGTGAAGGGACGGCGTAGGCCGGCCGTTGGCCAGAGGCCAATAGAGACCGACTTCAGTCGGCCTGTCGGGCCGG
>Ga0256914_1001519_pt1 | contig 20686 bp, 16 predicted proteins | sample HulkmetaG_FD_191571 | JGI IMG/M metagenome (GOLD analysis project Ga0256914, IMG submission 191571) | Hydrothermal chimney microbial communities from Main Endeavour vent field at the Juan de Fuca Ridge, Pacific Ocean - Hulk | ecosystem: Environmental > Aquatic > Marine > Hydrothermal vents ... | reverse complement strand
GAAAACAGGCCAAAAGAAAATAGAGCAGGAAAAAAACATACCAGTGAGAATACACCAGCGTGGAAGAATACACCATCCGGTAATCGTAAGTGAGATCCGATACGAAAAGTTCGGGGGGGGCCAACGCTCCCCGTTTGTTGATAGTAAAAACAGGTTTTCTCAAAGGATACGGGAAAGAATATTTCACCGCCTCCCGGAGATCTCCCGAAAGCACCTGGATCTCGTTCCGGACTTTCCCCATCATTACGATCTCGGGATGTCCGTCATAGTCCAGATCCAGACATTGGGAATGAACCACATTGAAAACGGGAGACAACTTTTTTATCTTTTTGACATGCAATAAGGAATCGATGCGGAACAATTCTCCTTCCCCGTTGAACAGGAATTTTTCGCCGTTTTTGTTATCCGCCGGGAAAAAGCAATATGCATTGTCGTTCGTCACAGTGGAGATGTTCTTTTTTTTTCTGATCTTTCCCTGTCCGTCGATCAGTGCCAGAAAACTGCTTCCGTCCTGGAAGGAACGGTGATGGAACAAGATCAGGAAGGCGGATGACGGCCAGGAGGCAGCGGGGGCGATGTAAAGGGCATTGGCTCCCTTGGGAAAACGGATGGGAGGGAAATAGAAAGAAAGATCGGGCCGGTAGGCCATCAGCCAGCAATAATGGTCCGAAAAGGGCCGCAAGGAATCGCAGTTGGCAGGCGACAAGACCCTCCGGGTGTAGATCACGGGGATAGTGTCTCCCGCGGGGATCATGGTTCGTAACGCAAAAGTCGTGGCACATCCTTCTGGCGAACGTATCACCTCATCCCTGACCATGTTGTAACGGTATACCCCGCGCGGATGTTTGGCAAAGCCGCTCATCAAGGAAAAGAAGATCTCCTTGTAACCGTCTCCGTCCACATCGTAGAACACCCCCGGATATACAGTCACATCATAGGTTTTCCCCTGTTTGCGGATCTTTTCCACCGGCCGGTCCCTGAAAAGGATACGGTTGCCCAGGATGTCCACACAACTCATGTAAAGGGTGTCGCGAAGCCACGAAAAGACCACCACCTCATCCCTGCCGTCACCGTCAATATCCCCGACCAGGGGAAAACCTTCAGAACGTTTTCCTATCCCCTTGAAGTTCCATTGATCGATGATCTTGCCATCCGAAGAATAGCCGATGATCCCGCTGGTCTCATCACCCGTAAGATGGAACAGCAATCTCACCCATTCGCTCTTTCCGTCGTGATCCAGGTCAAAATAATAAGCTGCCTCATTCTCGGAACTCAGGTCATAGCTTTTCTGAACAAGCCGGTGACGATGGGAGAGCAACAGCGTGACAAGGAGGGCCAGAACAGCAAAAAGAGCGGGGAACAAAACCTGCCCCCCCGACCCTTTCAGGAATGCCGACCTCTTTTCTTCTACCGTAATATGCGTTTTTGAAATTCCTTATAAACTTAAAAAATTTTACCTTTCGGCATGATTTTTTCAGGAACGAAAATGTCACGTCCAAATTACATAACCATGATACGGCGTTGTACCATTGTAGGTATGCTGATGATGATAATGATCGCTCCGCTTGCGGCCCAGGAGCAGGAGATCGTCAAGTTTCTGGACGATTTCAGGGTGGCGCGGGAAACCACCGAACCTGCGGCAGGGGTGATCACCTCCTACGAGAAGATCCAGGGATCCCCCTATCTTTTTCCCGATTACCGGGAAGCCTGGATCGTGATGAAGGACAGCTCCCGGTACCACGGAGCGTTAAGGTATGATGTCTATACCGATGAGATGGAGTTCACCGTACAGGGACACAGGTACTGGATCACACCCCGGGAAAAGGTGGCCCGTATCCGTCTTGACGGCAAGACTTTTCTTTTCCTGCCTCTACAGGGAAGCCGGAAAGGAAGCTTTTTCGAGTTGTTGGTCGACGGCCCCTGCCGGCTTCTGGTCAGATATGTGGTGAACTTTCACGAAGCGGAAGGGGCCAAGCCTTACCAAGACCCCAAACCGGCCCGTTTCAGCCCGGTACGAAAAGTATATCACTGTGCCTGCCAAGGGGCTCCGGCCATCCCCCTGCGCAACAAAAAAACGGTGCTTACCCGTTGCTTCGCCGGCCATCAGGAAGAGATGAAATCTTTCATCCGCTCCCGTCATCTGACCCTCAGCAGGGAAGAAGATCTCATCCGGATGTTCCGTCACTACAACGAGCTCGTCGGGGAGTGAGCCTTCACTTCTCTTTCGGTTCCCAGTCGCTGATCACCAGTTTCTTCCCGTAGAGACGGATGACCAGCTTCTGGCGTTCCTTCCAGCCCAGCCGCTTCACGAAATCCATCGGAATCACCAGCGCATAGCTGCTGCCTCCGGCTATCTTCGTCAAATGCCGGACCTCTACCCGCCCTTTTTTCTTTTTTTCCATTGTTCCTCATTTTCCGGGCATTTCGGGAAACAAGTCAGCAGCTACGTAGTTAACTACGTAGCTGCCTACGTAGCCCGATGTTGATAACCCAAATATACAAAGTATTTTATTAGAATACAAACTTTATGTTTTGACGCGGAGTTTTCCGCCTTTTGATTTTTGCGTTTCAAAAATGTTGATTTATTTTGTCTCAGAAAAAAACCAACCTTTCATGAACCTGCTGGACATCATTTTGGGTGTTTTTCTCTTGTGGGGGCTGGTACGGGGATTCCGCAAGGGCTTTGTCATCGAGTTGGCCTCCCTGGCAGCGTTGCTACTGGGTTTGTACGGGGCCCTTCGTTTCTCATATTATATGTCCGGCCTTCTGGTACGTCATTTCACCCTGGAAGGCCGTACGCTCCACATCGTCTCCTTTTTTCTCACTTTCCTGGTGATCGTGGCGGCCGTACATCTGCTGGCCCGCCTTCTGGACAAACTCATCAAGGCTGTGGCACTCGGCTTTTTCAACCGTCTGCTGGGACTTTTGCTGGGGCTTGTCAAGGTGGCTTTCGTGATCAGTATCCTGCTGGTACCCCTCAATGCGCTCAACCGTACTGCTCATTTCATCCCGGAGGAGACCCTCCGCACCTCGGTGCTTTACGGGCCGGTATCCCGGTTCGCCCCCACCCTTTTCAAGGCCTTCCGGTTCGACCTCAACCGTCCCCTGACACCGGGCCCGGCACGGCACAAGGACACACCCGAGACCCTTTGATCCTCCGCACCCGGTGATTCGGGCACATTCCCTTTATTGCTATCTTTGCGCCAAACCTCAAGAGAGATGAATTTCGTAGAAGAACTGCGCTGGCGCGGCATGATCCACGACATCATGCCCGGTACCGAAGAACAACTGGACAAGGAAAGGACCACCGGATACATCGGTTTTGACCCCACGGCCGACTCGCTCCACATCGGCAACCTGGTGGGGATCATGATGCTGAAGCATTTCCAGCTCAAGGGCCATCGTCCCATTGTGCTGGTGGGAGGAGCTACCGGCATGATCGGCGACCCTTCCGGAAAATCCCAGGAACGTAACCTCCTCGATGAGGAAACCCTGCGCCACAATCAGGAAGCCATCAAAAAACAACTGATGAGATTCCTGGACTTCGACCCGGAGAAACCCAACGGAGCCATCATGGTCAACAACTACGACTGGATGAAGGACTACACTTTCCTGGAGTTCATCCGCGACATCGGCAAACACATCACCGTCAACTACATGATGGCCAAAGAGTCGGTCAAAAAGAGGCTGGACCCCTCCAACAAAAGCGGCATGTCGTTCACGGAATTCTCCTACCAGCTGGTCCAGGGTACCGATTTCCTGCATCTGTACGAGCATTACAACTGCAAGCTCCAAATGGGCGGCTCCGACCAGTGGGGCAACATCGTCACGGGCACCGAGCTGATCCGCCGCAAGCTGGGGGGTGAAGCCTATGCCCTCACCTCACCCCTCATCACCAAGGCCGACGGCGGCAAGTTCGGCAAGACCGAATCGGGCAATGTCTGGCTCGATCCAAAACGTACCTCCCCTTACAAATTCTACCAGTACTGGCTCAATGTTTCGGACGAGGATGCAGAGAAGTTCATCCGGATCTTCACCTTGCTTTCGCGTGAGGAGGTCGAAGAGCTGACGCGTGAACATCGCGCCGCCCCCCACACCCGTCTGCTGCAGCGAAGGCTGGCCGAGGAGGTGACCACCCTGGTGCACGGCGAGGAAGCCCTTCAGGGTGCCCGGGAAGCCTCCCGTATCCTCTTCGGGAAAGGCACCACCGAATCACTGAAGAACATGGACGAGACCACCTTCCTCGAGGTCTTCGACGGGGTCCCCGTACATACCGTCCCTTACGGCCGTCTTGCCGAAGGCATCCCCCTGAGCGAGCTGCTCACCACCACCGGCATCTTCCCGTCGAAAGGGGAACTGCGCCGCCTGGTCCGCGGCGGCGGGCTCAGCATCAACAAAACCAAGATCAACGATCCGGAAACACCCCTTTCCACCGAACACCTCCTGAACGGCCGGTACATCCTCGTGCAGAAAGGAAAAAAGAACTATTACTTAATAAAAACGGAAAAATAACGTTTCAACTATAACCCATCCTGATGACCATGAAACAAGAAGGACATCCTTTTGAAAGTTTCGATTTCTTTCTGTTCCTCTGGAAGTACCGCAAGCCCGTGATCGCTGTGACGGTGGCCGGCATGGTGCTGTCGGTGGTGATCTCTCTTCTCATCAAACCCCGCTTCGCTGCGGAGGTGGTGCTCTATCCCACCGCCTCCGCATCGGTATCCAAGACCCTGATCTCTACCCAATGGACGGGCAAAAGCGACATCCTTGCCTTCGGAGAAGAGGAAGAGACCGAACGCCTGCTGCAGATCCTCCAGTCGGACAAGATACGCAACAAGCTGGTGGAAAAGTTCAACCTGTATGAACATTACCGGATCAAGCCTGATGCCAGATACCGTAAGACCCTCCTCAACAACAAGATCAAGAAGAACGTCCGGTTCCGCAAAACCGAATACATGGCCGTGAAGATCCGCGTGCTGGACACGGATCCGGTCATTGCAGCCGAAATGGCCAATACCATTGCTGCCTTGCTCGATTCGACCATCGCCGGCCTGCAAAGGGAAAAAGCCCGCAAGGCTTTCCTGCTGGTACAGGATGAGTACCTCACCATGGAAAGGGAAGTGGAACAGATCAAGGACTCCCTGCTTTATCTGGGGCGTCTGGGCATTTACGATCTTTCGGCCCAGGGGATGGGCATCAGCGAAGCTTACGCCGAGGCGGTGCGACGCAACGATCAGGCCGCCATGCGCAAGCTGGAGAGCCAGATGAAGGTCCTCGGCATGTACGGAGGGAAATTCCGCACCCTCAAGGAACGGCTCACCTACCTGGTGGAACGGCTCAGCAACCTCCGTGTAAAATATTCCGAGGCCAAGATCGACGCAGAACAGGACCTTCCCAACGTCTACATCATCAACACCGCCGAAGTACCCGACAAGAAGGCCGTCCCCAAGCGGTCACTCATCGTCATGGCGGGTACGCTCTCCGCCTTCCTCTTCGCCGTCATTGCCCTGATGGTGCTTGAAGCATTCCGGATGAAACTGGGTCCTGGGACCGAGACCAAGAGAAAGTGACAACCCTCACAGCACGTGACAGGAAGCTTTTCTGGTTCGCCTCCGCCCTCTTCCTCATCGTGGAGGCGGGGATCGTTTATGCCGAACTCTATCCGGCCTTTCTTTTGCCGGTGGCCCTCTTTTTCCTGTTCCTGGCATTCTTCCGGCTGGACCTCTTCTTTTTTTCGATGGTCTTTTTCGTCCCCCTGTCGGTGCCGTTGCAGGAGTTCATGCCCGACCTTCCTTTCAATCTCTCCATCCCGTCGGAACTGTTCATCCTCTTGATCCTTTTTGTGATGCTTTACCGTTATCTGAGGGTAAGGCCTCCCGACCGTCGTCTGTTGTTCCATCCCCTGACCTTGGCCATCCTGGCATATCTGGCCTGGATGCTGGTCACGGCAGTCACCTCGACGATGCCGCTGGTATCGTTCAAGTTCTTTGTGGCCCACCTATGGTTCATCGTCGCAGGATATTTCCTGGCCTGGGAGATCTTCCTCACCGGCCGGAGGAAAATGGTGATCTTTCTTTGGGCTTACATGACCGGTCTTTTTCTGATCGTTCTCTTCACCGTCTTCAACCAGTCGATGGCCGGGCTGGTGAACCAGAAAGCGGCCCATTCGGCGATGAAACCATTCTACAACGATCACACCTCTTACGGTGCCATGCTGGCACTTTTCATTCCTGTGGGGGTGGCTTTCCTGTCGCTGAAACGGAAAGAGCGCCTGCTGCCGGCATGGGGGGTGGTCCTCCTCACGGCCGTTTTTCTTTTTGGCTTCATTTTCAGTTACAGCCGGGCCGCCTGGCTCAGTCTCGTCCTGGCTGCGGGCGTGGCTCTTCTGGTGCGGCTGAGGATACGTTTTCGTACCATCCTTCTTTTTGCCGTGATCCTGGGAGGGCTGCTCTTTTCTTTCTGGACCACCATCTGGCTCAAGCTCGAAGAGAACAAGCAGGAGTCGTCCACCAGCTTCGCCCAGCACATCAGTTCGATGACCAATATACGGAGCGATGCTTCGAACCTGGAACGCATCAACCGCTGGAAATGTGCCTTGAAGATGTACAGGGAAAGACAGCTCACCGGCTGGGGTCCCGGCACATACATGTTCCGGTATGCTCCTTTCCAGGCCTCATACGACCGCACCATCATCAGCACCGATTTCGGTGACATGGGCACGGCTCACAGCGAATATCTGGGGCCTCTTTCCGAGAGCGGCCTGCCGGGACTCCTTACCATCACCGCCGTTTTCCTGCTGGCCTTCCTCACCGGCGTGAAGGTGTACCGTCATGCGACCACGGCTTTTGACCGCGCTCTCGCCCTGGCCCTCATCACCGGCCTCACCTCCTATTTCATTCACGGGATGATGAACAACTTCCTCGAACGCGACAAGGCTGCGATCCCCTTCTGGGGCTTCCTGGCCATCCTAGTGGTGATGGATATCACACGGGAAAATACGGAGAAAAAAGAGCTGCCCGTTTAATAGAACTCCACCCCCAGGATCGAGACATCATCGAAACATCGCGGATTATCGGGCGTGATCTCCTCCTCCCGGATGAGATCGGCAATGTTCTTACGGATATCCTGCTTATTGCGTATGCTGCGTTCGATCGTGCGGGTGCCGATCTCTTTACCGGATTCATCGGGCAGTTCGGAGAGTCCGTCGGTATAACAGATGATCTTCGCATGCTGATCGATCCGCAGCGATTCCCGGCGCACGGAAGGCATCTCGTCAAGCATCCCCACCCCCACGGTGGTGCTGTTGAGCTTCAACAGGCGGTCGTCACGCGAGAAATAGACCACAGGCGGATTGTGTGCCGCATTGATGTACTGCAGCTCACGCGAAACACAGTCGTACTTGGCAATGAAAAGTGTGATGAACTTCTCTCCGTGAGCACTTTCCACCACACGGGTGTTGAGTTTTCTGACCAGATCCTCCAGCCGGATCTCATCGGTGTAGAGGGCACGCAGATTGGCCTGGAAATTGGCCATCAGCAGTGCGGCCGAGATCCCCTTACCCGAAACATCAGCAATACAGAATCCCCAGGAAGTATCACTCAGCCTCAAACAATCATAATAATCCCCTCCAATGGAATAGTGCGGCTGGTAAAAACCCGTGACCGACAGGCACTCGTTGGAAGGAAGATCCTCGTTGTCCGGGATAAGGAGCGACTGCATCTTGCTGGCCAGTTCCAGCTCTTTCTTGATACGCTCCTGCTCCAGGCTTTCCTGGAACAGGCGGATGTTCTCAATGGCCACCAGGACGATGTTCGTCAGTGTCTGGATGAAAGTCAGGTGACGCACCACGGGGCTCATCCCCTCCCCCTCTTCGATGTCACCGATCAGCACATAAGCCAGCGGCTGGTTGTTGTGATAGACCGGGATAATGATATCGAAATCCCGGGGCTTGTTGGCATCGGTGACCGTCAGGAAGGTGATCTCCTTGACCGGCAGGAGATCCTTCTCGACATCGATCTTTTGGGTATCCCTGGCATCACATCCGGAATGGAAGATGCAGCGCCATTCGCCATTCTTTTTGAAGATGGCGATCTTTCCGATGTTGAGGTCGCGCACCAGGATCTTCTCGGTGAGGGCCAGCAGCTCCTCGGGTGAGCTGTTGGCATTGATGGCGCGGGTCACCTCGAGCAGGGCGTTGAGTTTGAACCTGGAATCCTGGAGACGACGGATGGATGCGTGCTGGGCCATGTGCTTGATTATTTCGCCCGTTCGCCGTAAGAGCGGGTGCGGGTATCTACCCGGATCTTGTCTCCCTGGTTGATGAAAAGAGGCACCTGGATCACGGCGCCGGTCTCCAGCTCGGCTGGCTTGGTGGCGGTCGACGAGGCCGTATCGCCCTTGACCCCGGGCTCGGTATAGGTGACCTCCAGCTCCACGTAAGGAGGCAGTTCCACCGACAGCGGGGTCTCCGTCTCGGCATGGAAAACGATCTCCACCTCCTGCCCTTCCTTCAGCAGGTCGGCCGAAGGGATCAGCTTCTCATCGATGGGCACCTGCTCGAAAGTCTCCATATGCATGAAATGGTAACCCATGTCGTCTTTGTAAAGGAACTGATAAGGCCGGCGCTCCACCCGGGCCACCGTCACCTTGTGACCGGCAGGGAAGGTGTTGTCGATCACCTTGCCGGTGGTGAGGCTCTTGAGCTTGGTCCGGACAAAAGCGGGCCCCTTGCCCGGCTTCACATGCTGGAACTGCACGATGGTATACAGATCGTTGTTGAACTCAATGCACAGACCATTGCGGAAATCTGCGGTAGTAGCCATGAATCTATTGATTTGGTTCGTTGCAAAAATAATCGAATTGGCGGAAATCCCCAATCTGCCTCCTCTGGGTCATCTCTCTCGTACCAGTGCTTCAAAGGGGTATTTCAACCCTTCGTAATCCCGCAGGAAAATCTTGAACGACCCCACTTTCAGGGAGATCACCGCCTTGACAGGAAGGAAATTATCATCGTCGGACAGCCACATGGCCATGTCATCTTCACTGGCAAAGGCCCTGCCTACCTCGGTGACGGGACCGAACCGCAGACAGCGGATCTTCTCCTTCCCGACCTTGATGGTCTCACGACCCAGGTAACGCATCTTCAGAGGGAAAAGCTCGTCGGTGAAGTAACTCTGGATCACCACCACTTCCCGCGGCCGGAAGGGATACCTTGCGTAATGATTGCGGAAAAAATAGAAAGCCGTAAGTATGTCGTAGATGTTCTTGGGCACCACTACCTTGCCTTTGTGCTGGCTGTAAACGATGGAAGAGTCGGGACGGGAAGTGTGGTCGAAGGTCACCTCATTGTAGCGGCGGTAGTTGCCCTCATGGATGTCGCGTATGGCAAAAAGGGGGAAGCCCGTCTCGGGGTCCATGTAACACTCGTACCGGTCACGCACCTTGTAGATGACATCCGCCAGGCCGGTGGTCTGACCGACAAGACGTATACGCCATGCCTCCCTCCCGCGGAAGGTGTCACGGGTGACGGTCAGAAAAGCATTGCCTGCCGCGACAAAAGCAAAATGGATGTCATATTTCAGTTTCTCTCCCGGCTGATATCTCACCGGCCGCTCCGGCTGTGCTTTCAGGGCCAGGCCACCCGCCAGCAACAGCAGCATCCACACGATCCTTCGGCCACTCTTTTTCATCATTTTCTTTTCCATTCATTTCCCTCCCTGCAAATTCCGGTCCGTTCTTCCCAACAGATCCCTGGGAACGGTGGCCACAAACTCCTTGAGATAGAACGGTTCAAAATAAGCTACATCGGCGAACTCCCCTGCTCGGTACCGCTCTTCGGCCAGGGGCACCAGTTTATCGGCCGAGGGGACAACCCCTTCGAGGAAGAGGTCGGACGGGGTGTTGAGGACCTCCCTGCACTTGTTGCTGCCGGTGCCAAAGAAAAGGACTTTGTGACGGGCACGTTCACCGGCATAGTAACGCTCGTCGACGATGTGCGGGTGGATCTCCGTCAGACGCCTTCCCTCTCTGTCGTAGAGGGCACTGTACACTTCCATGCGCCGGGCATCGATCATGGGAGACAGGAGGCCGTCCTCCCCCAGCGATTCGGCCATTGAGGAGGACAGGGTGTCGACCACCGACCGTGCCAGGGCATCGAGGGTGGGGACGGCCACCAGGGGGATCCCCAGGGCATAGGCCATCCCTTTGGCCGTGGAGACCCCGATACGCAGGCCGGTATAAGACCCCGGTCCTTCGCTCACCGCCACGGCATCCAGGTCCTTTGCCGTCACGCCCTGCTCACGCAACAGACGTCCGATGAGCAGGGTGAGTACCCGTGAATGATCGCGCTCCCCCTCACCGGCCATCCAAGCCATCACCTCCCCTTCACGACCCAAGGCTGCAGAACAGATGTCTGCCGAAGTCTCGATGTTCAGGATCAGGGCCATCGGGGATCGCTATTTTTTGCTGCTGAAGAGTTCACTGCGGGGGACCACCTCCACCTTCACACTGTCCTGCAACTCCCTTGCGATGACACTGTAGGGGGCTACCACTACCTCGTCGTCCGGCGTAAGCCCTTCTACGATCTCGATGAAATTGTCATCCTGGATGCCAGTCTTCACCTCTCTGCTCCAGGCACGGGCATCCTGCACTACAAAGACCACCTCACGAGGTTCCTCCTCCCGGGGCAGCACCCCCTCCTCCTGCGACAGGGTGGTGTCCTTGCGGGTGGTAACCGCCTGGATGGGCACCGAAAGGACATGCTCCTTACGTCGGGTGTGTATCTCGACCGTGGCGGACATACCCGGCCGGAATGGCTCGGGGTTGCGATCGCTCACAAGATGCTGATAGGAATCACGCAGAAGGAGCACCTTCACATCAAAGGTGGTCACCTGGTCGACCGTCATTCCCGTCGAGGTGGCCGAGTTGGCGATCTCCGTGACAATACCCCGGAACTTGTCGCCAAGGTAGGCATCCACCTCTACGACGGCCGTATCGCCCTTCTTCACACGGATGATATCGTTCTCATTGACCTGTACCAGAGCCTCCATCTCACTGAGGTCGGCGATGCGCAGCAGTTCCGTCCCCGCCATCATGGAGGTCCCTACCACCCGTTCTCCTTTTTCGACGTTGAGGCGGGTGACGATGCCCGACATGGGCGCGAAGATGTTGGTCTTGATGAGGTTCTCCTCCGCCTCTTTGAGGCTGGCTTCGGCGCTGAGGAGGCTGTAGCGGGCCGCGTCGACGTCGGCCTTGGCCGATTTGTACGCAGCTTCGGCCTTTTCGAAATCAGCCTGCGAGATGGTCTTTTGTTCGAAGAGCTTTTTGTTCCGTTCGTAAGAGAGGCGCATCTGGACGAACTGGGCTTCGGCCTGGGCCAGACGGGCCTTGGCGGAATGAACGGCGGCCATGGCCCGGTCGCGGGCCGAGATATAAACATCGGGCTTGATCTTCACCAGGAGTTTACCCTGCTCCACATACTCCCCTTCCCGCACGTGCAGTTCCACGATCTCGCCCGAGACGTCGGGAGCCAGCTTCACCTCGGTGGTGGGCTGGATCTTCCCGTTGGCGCTCACCGTTTCGACGATCGTCCGGTATTTCCCCTTCTCGACGGCCACCTTGTAACTGAGCTCCTTGCCGAACCATCCCTTCTTCTTGCCCACCACAGCCAGCACCAGCCCGGCCAACACCAGGGCAGCAAGGATCAGGAGGGGTTTGTTGTTTCTCATGATCGCAACGCTTTAAAATTGGATGTTTTGAACGAACGGTTTACCCCTGTAGAAATTAAGCACGTTGATCTTGAAGACGAACTCATACTTGGCCGCCAGCAGGTCCGACTGGGCTTTGGTCAGCTGGTTCTTGGCCGTATTGTAATCGATGCTCGTGACCAACCCCACATCGAACTTGCGGGCGGTATAACGGAAGGATTCCTCCATGGAGGCGACGGTTTTTTTCATGGCCAGATATTTGTTCATCGCGGCACGTGCATCGGCCCATGCCTGCTGGATCTCTTTGTAGAGCGCCTTTTTCTCGGTCTCGAGCTGCAGCTGGGCATCCCGGATGCCGAGACGGGCGTTGTTCACCTCACGCTGCACCTGCCAGCCGTTGAATATGGGGATGGTAAGGCCCAGCCCGACCATCCAGTTCCGGTTATCGGCCAGCTGCTCACCGAACGGATATGCCTCGTACAGGATCCCTCCGTTGGGATCGACCCCAAGGATCTTTTTTCTGTTGTCGGAAAAGCTTGTGTTAAAATTCCCGTTGAGGCTGAGACGGGGGCTCTTGGCCCCGCGGGCCACCTGTAGGGCCACCTCGGAACTTTTCAGACGATAGGCAGCTCCCCGGATGGCCGGCATCGTGTTGAGCGCATCCGAATAGACCTCTGCCACCGAAGGCAGAACGAAAAGACTGTCAGGCTCTGCGATCTCCGGCACGACAATGTCGAAGTTCTCGACCGAATCGAGATCGAGGAGCTGGGCGAGGCCGAGATAGGCCAGGTCGAGTGCATTGCGGCGGCTGACCACTGCCGAGGCCTCCGAAGCCGCCTGGGCTTCCACCTCGAGAAGGTTGCCTGCGGGGAGGCTGCCCGCTTCCACCAGGTTCCTGGTGCGGGCGATTTGCTCCCGCGTCACCGCCAGCTGCTGCTCCGCCACTGCCAGCAACTCCCGGTCCAAAAGGATCTGCAGATAGGCCAGCGCAATGTTGAGGGAGATGTCCTTCTTGGCACGCTCCAGATCTTCCAGACTCGCCATCAGCTGATACCGGCTCTGTTGCACCATTCTCGCCTTCTGCAGACCGCTGAAAAGACTCATCGACCCCCCCGCATTGAAACCCAGAAAATTGACGGAGTTGTTGGTGAAATTGTAGGTGGTCTCATCCAGTACACGACCCGACGAATAAGAGTAATTGCTGCTCAGATTGAAGGTCGGAAGGCGACTGAGACGGGCCTGTTTCAATGCATTCTGCTTCATTTCGGTGTTCAGGGCCCGCTGCCGGATCTGAAGGTTGTTCTCCTCCGCATAGTCAATGCACTCCTGAAGGGTCCACTTGTGGGGGGCCTGAGCCTGGACCAGAGAAAAGGTGCACAGCAACCACGTCACTATTCGGAGACGTCGATCCATCCGTTCATTATTTATGTGATCGCTAATATAGAGAAACTTTGACTTTTCTGTCAGTATCCTTGTCAGTTTTTAGAGGGAGGTAGCTATGGAATATCAAAAATCTTGCGAACTTTGGGCTGAAATGAGAACTGCAGAGGAAAAGAAAATCCTGGTCCGGGATGTCGGGGAGGTGACTTTCCGGCGCAGCCGGCGTGCACGCCGTGTGAGCATTCGTATCTCTTCGGACGGGAAAGTACAAGTGACCGTCCCGTACAGGGGTTCCTGGGAAAAAGCCATTCGTTTTCTTGAGGAGAAGAAGGGTTGGGTCTTGCGCACTTTGCAGCGTATCTCGGCCCATCAGCCGAAAGCACGGGAGTACCGTCCCGGGCGGAACCGTTTCACCCGTCATCACGATCTTGTCCTGCGGCCGGCCCGTCACCATCCTTCGGCCATCCTGTTGAAGGTAGGCGAGGGCGAGGCCACACTGGACTATCCCCACCAGATGCATCCCACAGATCCCCGGCTGCGGGAAGCCATTCGCGAAGCTTATATCCATATCCTCCGCAAAGAGGCCCGTGAGGTGCTCCTGCCCCGCCTGGCCGAGCTGGCTGCCCGTCACGGCTACCACTACCGGAGAGCCTTCCTCAAAAACCTTCGCTCCCGCTGGGGCAGTTGTTCCACGGCCGGCAACATCAACCTCAACATCCACCTGATGGAGTTGCCGGACCACCTCATCGACTATGTCTTGCTGCACGAACTGGCCCATACCCGTCACCGCAACCACGGGCCGGCTTTCTGGGAAGAGCTGCAAAGGACCACGGGCAGGGCCCGCGAGCTCGACCGTGAACTGTCACACTACCGCATCCGTCTTGACCCCTGAAAACGTGTCTTTTTCGGGAAAATTTATTAACTTGACAGGAAGAGGCCTGTCACGATGAGGGTACGAGCCTTCCATATCATTCCGGGCGCATTGCTCCTGCTGGCAACCACCTCCCTGCAGGCGCAGCGGAACGATACGATCCGCCGAATGATGGACCGTTATCCTCCCGCTCAGGTCGTCTTTCCCTCCACCAAAGGTGCAGCTTGTTCCGGAAGATTCCTCCTCGACTCCTGTTTCTACGCCCAGTGGTCAGCCGGGGAAGGGACATGGCAAACCCGGCGCGGCACCTACTATCATTATGACCAGGATGGGCGGCTTCTTCGTATCGTCACGGCGTACCCTGACCAGGAGGGATGGTCTCCCGCTTACATGACATGTTATTATCGTGATGATCATGGTCATATCACGCGTGAACTGGACCTTTCCCACAACCAGGGTACGGCCGGATGGGATACCCTCCGGCAATATCTGAAAAATTATTCCACTGAAGGCTATCTTCTTCACGTGAGAGAACAGGAGTATTCCGAAGGCACCTGGCATGACAGTCAGTTGGATGCATACGGTTACAATGACCAGGGACAGAAGGTCCTTCACACGATCAGTGCAGCTGTCGATACGGGCTGGCTGCCGCAATACCGCTATCTCTACTCGTGGGAAAAACGACAGCTTGTCATGTACCTGCGGCAAAAATACGACACCTCCACCACCTCCTGGATCAACCGTGCAAAACAGGAATATGGTTATGATGAGGAGGGCAGGCGCATTTCTGAAATCTCCTCGGTATGGGAAGCTGAGGAGGAGAAATGGATTGAGCAGGGGCTCATCTCCTACTCTTATGACGGTGCAGGGCGTCTGACGCTCCAGCTATATCAGCGAAACGGGACCTCGGGATGGGAGGATCTCGCCCGCTATCTTTACCGTTACGAGCGGCCTGACACCACCGAGATCCTTTTTCAGGTATGGCAAGGGAACGACTCGGTATGGCAGGACTCCTATTTCCTTCTTTATGTCTGGGACGGCTGCGGGAACCTGACCGGTCAGCTCGGCCGGAAGCCGGATGGTCAGGGAGACTGGCAGAACGATTACCGGTATGTATATTATTACTCACCATTCGACGTACATCCCCGTCTTCAGGTAGAGATCACCGACAGCGGGAATGTAAGCTGTTACGGCCATAGCGACGGGTGGGCAGTGGCCAGGGCCGAGGGTGGCCAGCTACCGTACGAGTGGGAGTGGGACAATAATCCTCCCTCGCATGACTCGCTGGCTACAGGTCTTGCTGCCTGGAGATGGTATCATGTCAAGGTCACCGATGCCACCGGACGGACCGCTGTTGACAGTGTGATGCTCACCGCTCCCGAACCTGTGGTTACCGGTACGTTGTATGGTCCTCAATGTGCGATGCTCAACCAAAGGATGTGCTACTGTGTCAAACCTCCCCAGGGAGGTTATTACTTCTGGTGGGCGGCCGGCGGGGAGATCGAGGGTCATCCCGAGGGTCCTCATGCGACGGTCCGCTGGACCCGGCCGGGCCACGACACCCTCTTCGTAGTTCGTTTTGAGGAACACGGCTGTATGGGCGATACGGCCATGCTGGCAGTAAGGGTCCTTGCCACAGGCCTTCCTCTTAAGCAAACAGGCAGGTTGCTTCTCTGGCCCAATCCGGCCCGCGACCGGCTGCACCTGCTACTTCCGGAAGCCGGCCCTTACCGGTACCGCCTTTTCACCCCCACAGGGAGGAACCTGCTGACCGGTCAGGGCACTGCTGCCAGAGAGGAAATCATCATCTCTTTACCTCCGCTCTCCCCCTCACTCTATTTCCTCGAGGTATCCACCCAAACCTCAAGGAGCGTTTTGCAGGTCCTGATCAGATGACAACCGGCAAACAAGCAAAATTTTTTTGATCTTTTCACCTTCCGTCGAAAACGTTTGAAACGAACCTTTCAAGGAAATCTTCCCTCCGGAAGCTCTTTCTCTCTGTGAATAAAGGCGATAAGAAATTTTTTTTTGCCGGAAATCCTTTAATTTTGGTTCCCGCAAAAGCGAATATTTACCAAATCGTGCGAGCGTGAAACGTAAGAAACCCCGTTTGAGTTTTTGGCAGATCTGGAACATGAGCATTGGCTTTTTTGGCATTCAGTTCGGTTTTGCATTGCAGAATGCCAACGTGAGCCGCATTTTCGAATCGCTGGGTGCCAGCATAGAGCGTCTGCCCACGTTGTGGCTGGCAGCGCCGGTCACGGGCCTGATCGTTCAGCCGGTGATCGGGTATCTGAGCGATCACACCTGGGGAAAGCTGGGCCGGCGGCGGCCCTATTTTCTTACGGGAGCCATTCTGGCCTCATTGGCGTTGATCCTGATGCCGAACTCGCCGGCGTTGTGGGTGGCAGCAGGGATGTTGTGGATCATGGATGCCTCCATCAACATTTCCATGGAACCGTTCCGTGCTTTTGTGGGAGACATGCTTCCTTCCGAGCAGCGCACCCAGGGTTTTGCCATGCAGAGTTTTTTCATCGGCAGCGGAGCCGTCATCGCCTCCTCACTGCCGTGGCTGCTCACGCATGTGCTGGACGTACCCACCGTCCCGGCACCGGGCAAGGAGATCCCCCCCAACGTGAAATGGTCGTTTTACACGGGAGCGGTGGTTTTTCTCCTGACAGTGCTATGGACTGTCGTCACCACGCCGGAATATTCGCCGGAGGAGATGGAAGCTTTCCGGGAAGAGGCAGCGGGCTCACATCATCCTTCCGTGGCCGCGAAGGATCCAGCGCCGGCGATCCCCTTTGCACGGAGAGGCATGCTCTGGGCCGCCGCCGGTCTGGTACTGAGCCTTCTCACCTGGCTGGTACATGCCAAGGAAGAGGTCTACATCCTCTCCATAGGCCTGATGGTCTACGGACTGTTGCTCCTGACGGCCCGGCATCTCATGCAAAGAGAACGGGGGAAAGCCCTGGTGACCGTCCTGACCGACCTCAACACCATGCCGGCCACGATGAGACAACTGGCGTGGGTGCAGTTCTTTTCCTGGTTCGCTCTTTTCTCAATGTGGATCTATACCACTCCTGCGGTGACCAGTCATCTCTACGGCACCACCGATACCCATTCCGCCCTGTACAACGAAGGAGCCAACTGGGTGGGGGTGCTTTTCAGTTTTTACAACGGCTTTGCGGCTTTGCTGGCTTTTCTGCTTCCAGTGCTGGCACGTCATACCAGCCGGAAGATCACCCATGCCCTTGCACTCGTCGCCGGCGGAACGGCCCTGGCCTCCATCATCCTGTTCCAAAACCCCCAAGGACTCATCCTGCCGATGCTGGGTATCGGCCTGGCCTGGGCCAGCATCCTTTCCATGCCCTATGCCATCCTCACCGGCTCGCTTCCCCCAGAAAAAATGGGCACTTACATGGGGATCTTCAACTTTTTCATCGTCATCCCCCAGATCCTGGCCGCCAGTATCCTCGGCTTCATCGTGCACCGCCTTTTTCACGATCAGGCCATCTATGCACTGGTCCTGGGCGGAGTTTCAATGATCCTGGCCGCCCTCCTGGTGATTCGCGTCGAGGATGTGGACGATCCTCAAAAAGTTCAATCTTTCTCCAAACCAATGCAGTCATGAACGAACACCACTTCATTCAGGATGAATGGAAGATCATAGAGGAAGGTTTCGACCCGTCCTCGGTACGGGCGTCGGAAAGCATCTTCAGCCTAGGCAACGGGAAGATGGGGCAACGTGCCAACTTTGAAGAGGATTATTCCGGGGACAGCCTTCGGGGCCACTATGTGGCGGGGATCTACTATCCGGACAAGACCAAGGTGGGATGGTGGAAAGTGGGTTATCCGGAATACTTTGCCAAGATTCTCAATGCTCCCAACTGGATCGGTATCCGGGTTATCGCGGAGGGAACGTCTCTGGATCTGGCCCGGCTCCGGCCGCTCTCTTTCCGGCGTGAGCTGGACATGCGCCACGGCATTCTTCTCCGCCGTTTCACGGTCGTCCTCCCCGGCGGAAAAGAATTGGCCGTGGAAAGCATCCGTTTCCTGAGTATGGCGGATGACGAAACTGCCGCTATCCGTTACACCCTGACAGCCCTCCGTGGCACCATCGACCTTGAAGTGATCCCGTACCTGGATGCCGATGTCCGGAACGAGGAAGCCAACTACGGCGAGAAATTCTGGCAGGTGGAGAAGAACATCGTCACACCTGCCGGCGGGATCATCCAGGTCAGGACACGCAAGCTCGATTTCCGGGTATCCACGGGGATCACCTGTGATCTGTCGGAAGCAGGAAGAAAGAAAGAGATGTCCTCCTGGCAGCGGGATCACGCCCGGCTGTCGCGTTCCGCCACCCTGACACTGAAAGAGGGAGAAAAGGCGGTCCTCCACAAATTCGCTGTGATCGTCTCCTCCCTTTACTACGAGCCGGATGAGATGCCACAGGTCACGGAAAGAAAACTGAAAGCGGTCGTCGACCGGGGGTTCGACAGGATGCTGCAGGATCACAAAGAGGTATGGAAAAGGATCTGGCAGGAGAAAGATTTTGTGATACGCGGCGACCTGGCAGCCCAGCAGGGAATACGGTTCAATATTTTTCAGTTGCAACAGACTTACACCGGCAAGGACGAACGGCTCAACATCGGCCCGAAAGGGTTCACGGGAGAGAAATACGGCGGGAGCACATACTGGGACACCGAAGCGTTCGCTTTCCCCTATTATCTCTATTCCGGGAGCCGTGAGATCGCCCGGAACCTCTTACTGTACCGTTACCGTCATCTTCCGAAGGCCATTGAGAACGCAAAAAAGCTGGGTTTCAAGGATGGGGCGGCCCTCTACCCCATGGTCACGATGAACGGCGAGGAATGTCACAATGAATGGGAGATCACTTTCGAAGAGATCCATCGCAACGGTGCCATCGCCTACGCCATTTACCAGTTCACCCGGTACACCGGCAGTCATGAATACCTTTTCCGTTACGGTCTGGAAGTGCTGATCGCCCTTTCCCGTTTCTGGAGTCAGCGGGTCAACTGGTCGGAAGAAAAAAAGAAGTTCGTGATCCTGGGGGTCACGGGACCCAACGAGTACGAGAACAACGTCAACAACAACTGGTACACCAACTACCTTGCCCGTTGGACCTTGCAGTACACCCTTGAGTCTATCGAACATATGCGGCGGGAGGAGCCGGAAAGCTGGAAAAGACTGAAAACACGGACCTCCTTCCGGGAAAGTGAAGAGACCGGCAGGTGGCAGAAGATCATCGACAACCTTTTTTTGCCTGAAGATCCCAAACGGAGGATCTTCCTTCAGCAGGACGGATTCCTGGACAAAGAACTGCGCACGGTCGACGAACTCGATCCGTCGGAACTGCCGCTCAACCAGCACTGGTCGTGGGACCGTATCCTGCGGTCCTGTTTCATCAAGCAGGCGGATGTCCTGCAGGGACTTTATTTTTTTGAAGAGCACTTCGATACGGCAACGGTACGGCGTAATTTTGATTTCTATGAACCCATGACGGTACATGAGTCCTCGCTTTCCCCCTGTGTCCATTCCATCCTGTCCTCCCGCACAGGCGACCTGGAACGGGCTTATCGACTCTATCTGCGCACCTCCCGGCTCGATCTGGACGATTACAACAAGGAAGTATCCGAAGGGCTCCATATCACCAGCATGGCAGGGACCTGGCTGGCACTGGTGGAAGGGTTCGCCGGGATGAAGATACGCGACCGTCAGCTCTTCCTGGAGCCCAGGATCCCCCAACAGTGGGAATCGTACGCTTTCATGATACGCTTTCATGATCACCTGCTTCACATACGGGTCACCCACACCGGGATCCTCATTGAACAAAAAGGCAGCACCTCCCTGACCCTCTATGTTCAGGGAGATCAACATAATCTCCCTCCCGAAGTAGAAGTAAGCATCCCCCTGAAAATATGAAGCCTCCCCTGAGAGGAATTACCAATTATTGTGTAATTTTACCTTGTTTTTTACAATGAGCACAACCTAAAAAAAGAATGTACCATGGGAACGAAAAAATTCAGGGCAGGAGTTCTCTACGGTGATGAGGTCACCGAACTTTTCGCGTATGCGAAGGAGAATGAGTTTGCCATTCCTGCTGTCAACGTAGTAGGGACCAACTCCGTAAATGCCGTTTTGGAGACGGCGGCCAAGGTCAACTCGCCGGTGATCATCCAGTTCTCCAACGGGGGAGCTTCCTTCTATGCCGGTAAGGGGATGCCGGCTGAAGGGCAGACGGCCGCAGTGATGGGAGCCATTTCCGGAGCTCACCACATCCATCTTCTGGCTGAGCATTATGGTGTGCCGGTGGTGCTCCATACCGACCATTGTGCCAAGAAGCTGTTGCCTTGGGTCGACGGGATGCTGGAGTACGGGGAAAAATATTATCAGGAACACGGACGACCCCTTTTCAGCTCGCACATGCTCGACCTTTCGGAAGAAACACTGGAAGAAAACATCGCTATCAGCAAAAAGTACCTGGAGCGTATGAGCCGCATCGGCATGACCCTGGAGATCGAACTGGGGGTCACCGGCGGCGAGGAAGACGGCGTGGACAATACGGGTGTGGACAACGCCAGGATGTACACCCAGCCGGAAGATGTGGCCTATGCCTATGAAGAGCTGAGCAAGATCAGCAACCGTTTCACCGTGGCTGCCTCGTTCGGCAACGTACACGGGGTCTACAAACCGGGCAACGTACGCC
>Ga0256914_1001518_pt1 | contig 20697 bp, 17 predicted proteins | sample HulkmetaG_FD_191571 | JGI IMG/M metagenome (GOLD analysis project Ga0256914, IMG submission 191571) | Hydrothermal chimney microbial communities from Main Endeavour vent field at the Juan de Fuca Ridge, Pacific Ocean - Hulk | ecosystem: Environmental > Aquatic > Marine > Hydrothermal vents ... | reverse complement strand
GCAGATGGCTCCCTCCCCTGCGAGCGAAGGAAAATGAGCGAACGGGCAACCCGCCGAGTCGCAGACTCGCCGGGACACCTTTTTGACGGAGGATCTGGCGGTTTACCACTGCTCACTGACCCACTGACCTACTGGCCTCTGACCCTCTGACCTCTGGCCCTCTGACCGGCTGCGCAGCAGCCACCTGAGGGGGTAGCCCCGGCGGGGCTTGGCAACGGTAGCCCGTGGCTTCAGCCGCGGGTGTGGACGGGCGCGCGAACGGGCACGCGGGCGCATGATGCGGGCGGGGCGATCAACCCGCCGAGTCGCAGACTCGCCTGGACACCTTTTTTGACGGAGGATCTGGCGGTTTACCGCGGATAGGGACGGAAGACCGGGGACGGGGGACGGGTCAGCCGCGCGGGCGGCGGAAAGGCAGGTCTTGGCATTGGGACGGATGACCGTGAACCGTGAACCAAAAACCTCGAACCCTCCAGCAACGCTCCCAGGTTGGACAAAATCGGCAAAATATCGGAAGATAGAGAGCATGAAAATGGTTGACGCCCGAACACGACACACCTTGCACCGCATGGGACGCTTAGCCAGCGTGGCCCGAGATAAAGCCTGGTCCCGCACACCAGAGGCAGACGCGCTAAAACAACGTGCCATCATCGCCCGAGACAAGGTGTTGGCCGATTTACCCCGCTATCTCGACCTATTACAGACCGAGGCCAATGCACACGGCGTGATAGTTTTACGCGCCCATGATGCGCAGGAGGCCAACAAACTGGTAGTGCAGACCATGCGCAAGCTCCGCGTCACCGAAGCCCTGCGCAACCATCACCCCCTGCTGCACGAAATTCAAATTGATCGGGCGGCCCGGGCCAACAACATTCAGCTAACACCCCTGCATCCAGGTGACCATCTGGCACAACTGGCACAAACTGAACCAGGACATCCCATTTGGCCTGTGGGTCATCTGACCGTGGAGGCCATTAGCGCTACCTTGCAGCAAAAATGGGGCGTGCCTAAAACCTACAACCCCGATCATCTTGCCAGCACGGTGCGGATGCCGTTGCGGCGGGCGCTGCTGCGGACACATACAGCCATCATGGGCGTTGATTTTGCAGCAGCAGAAAGTGGTATTTTGGCCATCCTGGATAACGACGGGCACAACGCCAATCTTGCGGGCCTGGCCCGGCATGTCATCCTGCTGCTGAGCATCGAACAGATTACTGCCAGCATCGAAGAGTTGGATGTGCTGATTCAGGTCTTTGCTCGCAGCGCCTGGGGCCGCGCTTTACCCGCTTACATCACACAACTGCAAGGCCCGGTTCCGCAAGAGATTGACGGGCCCCGCACCATGCACCTGATTTTGGTGGATAATCGCCGTTCCGAAATCATCAGCCAGGGATTCAGCCTGGCTTTGCGCTGCATTCAGTGCGGCGCGTGCCATAGCGTCTGCCCCGTTTACGAAAAAGTAGGAGGTGCGGCTTACGCCCATTCACCTTACACCGGGCCCATCGGCGCAGTGGTCAATCCCATCCTGCTGCACCCAGATTTGGGAGAAAAACAAGCCTTGCTGTGTGAAGGCAGTGGTCATTGCCAGCACGCCTGCCCTGTGGACATTCCTCTTCCGCAACTTATTCAGGCCCAACAACAGCGACTAGGACTGGATAACTCGGGCCCAAAGCCACATCCGTGGCAAAAACTCAAAAACTCGCTGAGCTCTCTCCTTCATGGCAAAAACAATGCTGACTGAAACCTTTGCACAACAGTGGCGACACTGGGGCGGAAGCTGCGAACATTGGGAAAATCCGGTTGCGGCCCGTCTGGCCCTGTTGCGCTATCTGCGGGAACAAAACCGTCTTCAATTGCTAGCCTGGCAAACCGAAGCACTGCCAATCCCTGGCTTGGCCGAGGCCCTGACCGATGCCGGCATGATGCTGCTGCATCCCTATCGTCGTAACCTCAGCCCCGATGTTGCCATGGGCCTGACCTCAGCAGATGCCGCGCTGGCCGATAGCGGTTCGCTGGTGCTGGTTCCCGCGGCGGGGCACTCGTGGCTGCCCGCATTAATTCCCATTCATCATGTGGTGCTACTGCCCACCGAGCGCATTCATCAGAACTTGTCCTCTTGGCGCAGCACCTGGCAGGCTCAGCGTCCCAACGATGCCGCACGGGCGCTGATTGTTTCCGGGCCTAGCATCAGTGACGACATCGAATTACACCCGCACCGCGGTATGTTCGGGCCCCGCCATGTTCACATCATCTGTTTCGAAAACAGGTAGGTAGACTCCGAAAAATGGCTTAAGTAGTTGCGCATTTTGACGACTATAGACCATGGTTCGATTCGCCCAGTTCTATCTTTTCGGTTACGACTAAGGTAGCCCGGCTAGAAACCACTAAGACACGAAGCCACAAAGGCACAAAGTAAAGAAGAAGTTTTGAAATGCTTGGTGTTCTTAGTGTCTTTGTGGTGATTGAAGTCGGGTACGCTAGTCGTTACGCTTTTCGTCTATGTTTGTCTTGGCATGGCAAGCAAAGTCAAACAACTTTTTAGCGTTTACTTAGCAGCTCGAATGTGACTGACGCCAGCGAGAGCGAGAGGCAACGATAGGTCTGGGCGGGGGCGTCGCGTCTGGATAGCTGACGCGCACACGGGCGCATCATGCCCGCGAACATTCACCTTTGAACCAAAATTTGACAAGTGCAGAGACATTGAGTATAATGCCCGCCAACTTGAAAAAACTTTCATCTCACATCCTAATTTCGTAACGTTCACCTAATGTTCTTCGGCATCAACCTGATTGTCCCCGTTATCATTATTGTGCTCCTCGCTCTTATTAGCGGCCAGGAGCCATTACCGGTTGGACAGAAGGTGGATGTACATCAACGACGATAATCACATCCAAGCAAATTTTTATGACCCTCTTCCAACCGGAAGGGGGTTTTTTATTGCACTTTTATTCTCAGGAGAAAACCATGAAGCTAACAGGCGCACAGATCGTTTGGGAAGCACTCATCCGCGAAGGGGTCGATACGGTATTCGGCCATCCCGGTGGGGCAATTCTTCCCGTCTACGACGCCATGCCTCAGTACCCGGTTCGACACATTCTTGCCCGGCACGAACAAGGCGCAGGACACATGGCCGATGGCTATGCCCGCGTTTCGGGAAAGGTTGGCGTTGCCATTGTCACATCGGGCCCCGCAGCCACCAATCTGGTCACACCGCTGGCCAATGCTCTAATGGATTCAGTTCCCATGGTGGCCATTACGGGCCAGGTTCCCACCGACCTATTGGGCAACGATGCTTTTCAGGAAACTGATGTAACCGGGGTAACCCAGGCAGTTACCAAGCACAACTACCTGGTAACAGACATCAACGATCTGGCCCGTATCATCATGGAGGCCTTTCACATCGCCCGCAGCGGACGCCCGGGCCCGGTGCTGATCGATATTTGTAAAGATGTCTTGAATGATGAAACGGAGTTTGTCGCGCCCGAAAAAGTGAACTTGCCCGGTTATCGTCCCTATTTCGGATTGGATGAAAATGCGCTGAACGAAGCTGCCGAGCTTATCAACAATGCTCACAACCCCGTGTTGCTGGCAGGACACGGCGTGCAAATGGCGCATGCCGAAAATGAGCTGCGCGAACTGGCTGAACGGGCGCATATTCCTGTGGCCATGACCCTGCTGGGCCTGGGCAACATTCCCGAAAATCATCCCATGAGTCTGGGTATGTGCGGCATGCACGGCGAGGCTCGGGCCAATCTCGCCATCCAAAAAAGTGATGTGCTCATTGGCGTAGGCATGCGTTTTGATGATCGCGTCACCGGTGATTTGGATAGCTTTGCTCCCAATGCCAAAATTATCCACATCGAATTCGACCCGGCCGAAATCAACAAAAATGTTCCTGCCGATGTGGCAGTTTTAGGAGATGCCAAAGAGGCGCTGCAAATACTGCTGAGCAAGGTCAAACCGGCCAAACATGCTCACTGGATGGCACAAATCGAGGAATGGAACCAGGAATCGGCCCGGCTGGATATTTTGAACGCCGAAGTGGATGAGCTCATTCCACCTTATGTCATCCGCCAACTGTGGCACACGACACAGGGCGATACCATCATCGTCAGTGATGTGGGGCAGCATCAGATGTGGGAAGCGCAATACTTTTTGCACAATCGCCCCCGTCAATTGCTAACCAGCGGTGGCTTGGGAACCATGGGTTATGCTCTGCCCGCAGCCATCGGCGCACATTTTGGCTCTCCCGAAGATAGTGTATGGGCCGTAGTGGGCGATGGGGGTTTTCAGATGACGCTGCAGGAGCTGGGCGCGGTGATGCAGGAACAAGTTCCAGTTAAAATTGCCATTATGAATAACGGGTTCCTGGGCATGGTGCGCCAGTGGCAAGAGCTTTTCTATGAACGCAATTACGCTGGCACGGTCATCCTTAGCCCCGATTACGTCAAGCTGGCAGAAGCTTATGGAATTCCGGCCCGCCGCATTACCAGAAAAGAAGATGTTGCCGCGGCTCTGGAAGAAGCCAACAAGCACCCTGGCCCCTATCTGTTGGAATTTCAGGTTAAGGAGGAGGTCAATGTGTATCCCATGGTAGAGCCGGGCGAGGCCATCGACAACTTGATGCGCCGCGGCATTATTCAGGGCCCCAGCGGCTTGCAGCCTGCCTGGTAGCAGCCATTCGGTGTTCTCTGTTCTTTTGGCAAAATCTTTGTTACGACTAAGGTAGCCCGGCTAGAAACCACTAAGACACGAAGCCACAAAGGCACAAAGAAAGAAAAAATTTTGAAATTCTTGGTGTTCTTAGTGTCTTAGTGCCTTTGTGGTGATTGAAGTCGGGTACGTTAAGTAGTTACAAATCTTTCCTTATTCAAACAACGCTCTCCCTTCTGCCCCATTGGCCCAAGGAGCGATTCTTATGACTCATGATCCTGCAACCTTCCACAAACATACTGTCATCGCCTGGCTGGAAGATAAGCCTGGTGTCCTCAGCCGGGTGCTCAGCTTGTTCCGGCGCCGTAACTTTAACATCGAAAACCTCTCGGTCGGGCACAGCGAAACGCCCGGTGTCAGTCGCCTCACCTTCACCGTCAACGGCGATGATCAAATGGTGGAGCAAGCAATCAAACAACTTTACAAGCTCATCAACGTGCTACGTGTGCAAGATGTGACCAACCGCCCGGCAGTGCGTCGAGAAATGGCTCTGGTTCGCATCCAGGTAGATGCCAAATCCCGTCCCGAGGTCATGCAGTTGGTCGATATTTACCGCGCCAGCATTGTCGATGTCAGCATCGATTCTTTGGTGGTGCAAGCTGTGGGCGACGAAAATCGACTCAACAGCCTGCTCGATCTGCTTTCCAACTATCAGATTACCGAAATGGTACGCACCGGGCCCGTTGCCATGAGCCGCGGTCAGTCCGGCAAAAATGGCGCTGCCCAACAGGCCCGCCGTCTGGCGCTCTAATTTCAACACTCTCCCCCTCAGGCAGTCATGCGCTGCCCTCACCCTCATCACAAGGAATACACCTAAAATGGCAACCATTTACTACGATCAAGATGCAAATCTCGACCAAATTAAAGAACGCAAAATTGCTGTGCTGGGCTACGGCAGCCAGGGTCACGCTCACGCACTAAGCCTGCAGGATAGCGGCATGGATGTACGCGTGGGCCTGTACGAAGGCTCAGCCTCGTGGGCTAAAGCTGAAGCGGAAGGTTTACGGGTCGTCTCGGTGGCGCAAGCCTGCCAGGAAGCAGATATGATTATGGTGCTTATCCCCGATACCAAGCAGGCAAAAGTGTATCAGGAAGCTATTGCCCCCAACCTGGAACCGGGCAACACCCTGATGTTCGGACATGGCTTCAATATCCGCTTCGGGCAAATCGCGCCACCCGAAAATGTCGATGTGAGCATGGTAGCCCCCAAAGCGCCAGGCCACCGGGTACGCGAACTTTATGTCGAAGGCATTGGCACACCGGTGCTGGTTGCGGTTTATCAGGATGCCACGGGCCATGCCTGGGATGATGTGCTGGCCTATGCCAAAGCTATTGGCGGAACCAAAGCGGGGGCGCTCAAGACCACTTTCGCTGAGGAGACCGAAACGGATCTCTTTGGCGAACAGGCGGTGCTGTGCGGCGGCGTCAGCGAACTCATCAAGGCAGGCTTCGAGACGCTGGTGGAGGCAGGGTATCAGCCCGAGGTGGCTTACTTTGAGACCATGCACGAGATGAAATTGATTGTCGACCTGTTCTATCGTGGCGGCCTGGCCTACATGCGCTACAGCGTCAGCGATACTGCCGAGCATGGTGACTATCACGCCGGGCGACGAGTCATCAACGAGCAATCCAAAGCTGCCATGAAAGAAATTCTGGCCGATATTCAGTCGGGCGCTTACGCTGAGGAGTGGATTGAAGAAACCGCACAAGGGCGTCCCAACTTCAATGCCCGCCGCAAAGAGGAGCGCGGTCTGTTGCTGGAGAAAGTCGGGCGCAACCTGCGCAAGATGATGACCTGGCTGAATCCTGTCGAAATCGACTGACACGAGCGAGGATCTGGAATCGGATCAGGAGCGGGATTGAGAATCCCACCCCATTCCCACCCCATTCCCGCTCCTATTCCTATTTCTATTCCTATTCCCAATCCTATTCCGAAGGAGATTACCATGTCTGAACCTCCCATTTTCGGCCCCGACAAAGTCCTGATTTTTGATACAACTTTACGAGATGGCGAGCAATCGCCCGGGGCCACACTGAATAAAGAAGAAAAGTTGGAAATTGCCCGCCAACTGGCCCGCTTGGGCGTCGATATCATCGAAGCGGGCTTTCCCATCGCCTCACCGGGCGACCTGGCTGCTGTCAAGAAGATTGCGCAAACCGTTGGCCAGGCATCTCGTATCGACAAGCACGGCAACCCCGCAGATCCACCTGTTATCTGTGGTTTGGCCCGAGCCCGCAAAAAGGACATTGACGCGGCCTGGGAGGCAGTCAGCCCGGCCAAACATCCCCGTATTCACACCTTTTTGGCTACCTCGCCCGTCCACATGCAATACAAACTGCGCATGACACCTGATGAAGTGGTGCAGCAGGTACGGGAGATGGTATCTTATGCCAAACATTACACCGCTGATGTAGAATTCAGCCCCGAAGATGCAGGGCGCAGCGAACCGGCCTTTTTATATCGCGTACTGGCCGCTGCCATCGAGGCTGGAGCCACCACTATCAACATTCCCGACACCGTGGGTTACATCACGCCCGAGGAATATGGCCAGTTGATTGCAGGGATTCGGGAAAACACACCTGGAGCCAAGAATGTCGTCATCTCGGTGCATACCCACAATGACCTCGGTTTGGCCACGGCCAATGCGCTGGCGGGCGTGCAGGCGGGCGCGAGGCAAATCGAAGTGACAATCAACGGCATTGGTGAACGTGCTGGCAACACCAGCCTGGAAGAAGTGGTCATGGCGCTGTACGTGCGTCAACAAGTCTACGAAATCGACACCAACATCGTTACCACCGAAATTCATCGGGCCTCCGACATGGTCAGCCGCTACACCGGCATGCTCATTCAGCCCAACAAGGCCATTGTCGGAGCCAATGCCTTCGCCCACGAAGCGGGCATCCACCAGGATGGCATGCTCAAACATAAACGCACCTACGAAATCATGGATGCCTCGCTCATCGGGCTGGGGCACAGCAAACTGGTGCTGGGCAAACATTCGGGGCGTCATGCTTTTGGCAAACGCCTGCAAGATATGGGCTATCGGCTGAATGACGAAGACCTGAACCGGGCGTTTCGGCGCTTCAAGGAGCTGGCTGACAAGAAAAAAGTCGTCACCGATACCGACATCGAGGCGCTGGTGGCCGATGAAGTTTATCAGCCGCGCGAGATATGGGAACTGGTGAATGTGCAGGTGCAAACTGGAACCAATGTTGTACCCACTGCGGTCGTTACCCTGAAAAATCTGGAAACTGGTGAAGAAATCACTGAGGCGGGCTTTGGCACAGGCCCGGTCGATGCCATGTATCAGGGCATCAATCGCATCGTAGGAACTTCGAACCGCTTGGTGGAATACCTGGTGCAGAGCATTACCGCGGGCATGGACGCCAATGGTGATGTCACCATCCGCATCGAAGTGCCCGAAAGCCGCGGCTACAAACACACGCCCCAGGGCCGCCCCCGCCGTCGCTTGTTCTCGGGCCGCGGTGTCGATACCGATATCGTAGTGGCCAGCGCCAAAGCCTACATGCAGGCGCTGAACAAACTTCTGGCCGCGGGCAATGCCGATAGCGCGGCCATCCACATCGGCCAGGAATCCCAGGCCTGATTTTTTGCCCTACTCACCCACACAATCCCATTTATGACTACGCCACAAACACTTTTTGAAAAAGTCTGGAATGCGCACATCGTCAAGCAGGATGACGGAGCGCCCGCAATTTTATACATCGACACTCACCTCATCCATGAAGTAACCTCGCCTCAGGCCTTTAACATGCTGCGCGAGCGAGGCTTGACTGTGCGTCGCCCTGACCGCACCTTTGCCACCATGGATCATGTCACCCCTACCCGGCCAGTTCCCTTTGCCCAATGGCCCGAAGACACGCGCATTCAAATCCGCAATCTGCGGCAAAATTGCCAGCAATTTGGCATCAAGCTGTGGGACATCACCGGCCCGGTGCAAGGCATTGTGCATGTAGTCGGGCCTGAGATGGGCATCACCCAGCCTGGCAGCACCATTGTGTGCGGCGACAGCCACACCAGCACCCACGGCGCTTTTGGCGCACTGGCTTTTGGCATTGGCACCAGCGAAGTAGGGCATGTGCTGGCTACGCAGACCTTGTTGCAACACAAACCCAAAACATTCGCCATCAACATCGAAGGCACGTTGGGCCCGGGCATCACCGGCAAAGATATCATTCTGGCCATCATCGCCCAAAATGGTGTAGATGGGGGCCGCGGCTACGTGTTCGAGTACCGCGGCAGCGCCATCGAGCAGATGGATATGGCCGGGCGTATGACCATCTGCAATATGAGCATCGAAGGAGGTGCGCGTGCAGGCATGATTGCGCCTGACGATACCACTTTTGCCTGGCTAAAGGGCCGCAAGCATGTGCCCAGTGGTCCAGCCTGGGATGAAGCGGTGGCTCGTTGGCGCACGTTGCCCACCGATGAAGGCGCCACATTTGACCGGGAGATGACGCTGGATGCCAGTACGCTGGCCCCCATGGTCACTTATGGCGTGAATCCGGGCCAGGGCGTGCCCATTACCGGCCGCGTACCCACCCTGGCCGAGCTGGATAATCTGGCGCAGCGTCGGGAATTGGCATCGGCATTGGAATACATGGGGCTGAAAGAGGGTCAACCCATGCTGGGCCAACCCATCGATATTGTTTTCATCGGCTCTTGCACCAATAGCCGCATCGAAGATTTGCGCATGGCTGCCAGCATCGCACAGGGCCGCCAGGTGGCTGATGGCGTGCAGGCGCTGGTGGTTCCCGGCTCCAAAGCCATCAAGGCGCAAGCCGAAGCTGAAGGACTGGACAAAATCTTCATGGATGCCGGTTTCGAGTGGCGCAACGCCGGATGTAGCATGTGTTTGGCCATGAATGATGACAAGGCCGGCCCGGGCCAATACGTGGCCAGCACCAGCAATCGCAATTTTCGCGGGCGTCAGGGGCCCGGTGCTCGCACCCTTTTGATGAGCCCCCTCATGGCCGCAGCAGCCGCGGTTAGCGGGCGCCTGGTGGATGTGCGCGACATGCTATAACGCTTCGATTCTGAAATCAACAAATACGCCCCCAATTCAACAGCTTTTAGCTTTGCCCAACTTACAACCTTATGAATCCTTTTACCCTCCTCAACGCCACAGCCATCCCTTTGCGGGTGGAAAATGTAGACACCGATCAAATTATCCCCGCCCGATACCTGACCGCCGTGACCAAAACGGGCATGGGACAAGGACTCTTTGCAGCCTGGCGTTATTTACCTGATGGCAGCCCCAATCCTCACTTCATTCTCAACCAACCAGCCTACGCCGAAGCTAAAATCATCATCGCCGGCAAAAACTTTGGCAGCGGGTCCAGCCGTGAACACGCGGTGTGGGCCCTAACCGACTACGGCTTTCGGGCCGTCATCAGTCCCGCATTCGCCGACATCTTCCACAACAACGCCCTAAAAAACGGGCTTTTGCCCATCACCCTGCCCGAAGAAAGCGTTACCATGCTCATGGACCTGGTAGAAGAATCCCCCGATGTGCGAATTCTCATCGATTTACCTGCACAAAGGGTCATTCTGCCTGATGGCCAACAGCTCAGCTTCGACATCGACCCCTATCGCAAGCAATGCCTGGTACAGGGCCTGGATGACCTGGGCTACCTGATAGCCAACCTGGAGGCAACTCGGGCCTACGAAAACGCACAAAACAAGTGACATTTCAGCAATCACCAACGATAATTTTGTAACGACTCAATAATCGTAACGACTAACGTACCCGACTTCAATCACCACAACGGCACAAAGACACTAAGACACTAAGAACACCAAGCATTTCAAACCTTTTTCTTTCTTTGTGCCTTTGTGGCTTCGTATCTTAGTGGTTTCTGGCCGGGCTACCTTAGTCGTAACATAATTTTAGCAAAAAGGAGGAACTCCATGACCAGCGAAGACCAAAAAAGCAACCAATTCGAGACCAGCAGCGAATACGAGGTCAAAGAACAGCAGCAATTCTGGAATCGCTACATGAATCCCGGCTATCAACCCGCTATCGTCCAGGATACGGAACCTCAGATGCGGGAAGATGATTGGGAGCCTGCCCACGATCCCATCAACAAAGCCTTTAATCCCGATGAAACCCATTAAGCCGAAGATAGGCGAAGCGAATCATCATAGCGATTCCTCCATGTTCGTCAAAATGCGCAGCTAATTAACCACAGATTTCGTAACGACTAACGTACCCGACTTCAGTCACCACCAAGGCACTAAGACCCTAAGAACACCAAGCATTTCAAACCTTTTTCTTTCTTTGTGCCTTTGTGGCTTCGTGTCTTCGTGGTTTCTAGCCGGGCTACCTTAGTCATAACAAAAAATCTGTGCCATCTGTGATCGCCATAGCGAGGACGCCATCTTCGCCGTTCATCAAAATGTGCGGGCGCTTTTCTCAAGTTCAACGGCACATCTACCCAACACAGTTTCGCCTGACACCTGACCCGTCAGAAACTGCATCGGGGCATGACAGGTATCGCTAAACGTACCCACATCTACGACTCACTCCCCAATCCCCCCAACACACATCATGCCAAAAAATTACAAAATTGCACTGCTGCCCGGTGATGGCATTGGCCCGGAAATCATCCGCGAGGCTCGACTCACCCTGGAAACTCTGGCCCCAGCCTTCGACTTCACCCTGGAATTCGACCAGCACCTGGTGGGCGTGGCCGCCATCGATGCCACGGGCCAGGCCATCAGCCCAGAGGCGGTGCAAGCCTGCAAAGAAGCTGACGCCATCCTATTTGGAGCTGTAGGCGGCCCGGTCAGCGATCCCCGTTGGAGCGATCCTTCGACACCTGTACGCCCGGAGCAAGGACTGCTCACCCTGCGCAAAGAGCTCGATTTGTACGCTAATCTGCGCCCGGTCAAAATCTTTCCGCAGCTCATCACCGCCTCTACCCTGCGTGCAGATGTGCTGCAAGGTGTAGACATGCTGGTGGTGCGGGAACTCACCGGAGGCATGTACTTTGGCCCGCGACAAGAGGGCGAAGAGGAAGCCTACGATACCCTCATCTACTCCCGGCCCGAAGTTGAACGAGTGGTAAGGGTGGCGGCACGAGCGGCACGAGCACGCCGGGGCAAGCTTACCTCGGTGGATAAAGCCAATGTGCTGGCTTCCTCACGACTGTGGCGGCGTGTGACCGTGCAAGTCATGGCCGAAGAATTTCCCGATGTCGAGCTGGAGCATCTGCTGGTAGATGCCACCACCATGCACCTCATTCGCCGTCCCGCCGATTTCGATGTCCTCGTCAGCGGTAACATGTTCGGCGACATCATCACCGACGAAGCTGCCATGCTGGCGGGTTCCATGGGCATGTTGCCCTCGGCCAGCCTGGGTGATGGCAAACGGGGACTTTACGAGCCCATCCATGGTTCTGCGCCCGACATTGCCGGTCAGAACATCGCCAATCCCCTGGCAACCATCCTTTCGGCAGCCATGATGCTGCGTTACTCGCTAAATGAAGATGTGGCTGCACTGGCCATTGAAAACGCGGTAGAACTGGCGCTGGATAAAGGTTATCGCACGCCCGATCTGGCTAATACCGCCCTGCCTGATCAAACCATCGAGGTGGTGGGCACGCAAGCCATGGGTGACATCGTCCGCAGCTTTTTGCCCGGGGCCTGAGGTATGGTTATGCTCGGTGCGAGTGCGCATTGCCCCTGCACTGACTCCTGAACGCCCCGCTACCGCATGCCCACGCTGATGGCGCTTGCATCCATCCAAAAAAGATACACTCACAACTTCTATGACCTCCATTCAACTTTACGATACCACCCTTCGCGATGGCACACAGGGCGAAGGGGTTAATTTTTCCTCCGGCGACAAACTACGCATTGCCCGCAAACTGGATGAACTGGGTGTCCACTACATCGAAGGTGGCTGGCCCGGCTCCAATCCCAAAGACATGGACTTTTTTCAGCGGGCCCAAACCGAATTAAAGCTCAAACAGGCCAAAGTGGCCGCCTTTGGCTCGACGCGCAAGGCCAACACACCGGTAGAGCAGGATGCCCAAGTACAAATGCTGCTGGCCACTGGCACAGAAGTCATCACCATCTTTGGCAAAACATGGACATTGCACGTGCACGACGTGCTGCGCACCACGCAGGAAGAAAATGAAACAATGATTTTCGACACGGTGGCACATCTCAAAGCGCATGGCAAAGAGGTGATTTACGATGCCGAGCACTTTTTCGATGGCTACAAAGCTGACCCGGCCTACGCCATCCGCACCCTAAAAGCGGTACAACGTGCCGGGGGCGATGTGATTGTGCTGGCCGATACCAATGGCGGCTCCATGCCCTGGGAAATCGAGCGCATCATCGGAGAAGTGCGTCAGGCAGGCATTCACACCGTACTGGGCATTCATACTCACAATGATGGTGCGGTGGGCGTGGCCAACGCACTGGCAGCGGTGCGTGCGGGCGTGGAACATGTGCAAGGAACCATCAATGGCTATGGTGAACGCTGCGGTAACAGCGATTTACTGCCCATCATTGCTAATCTCAACTTAAAGATGGGCATTCAGGCGGTAACGCCCCAGCAGTTACGCAAATTGAGCGAAGTCGCCTATTTTGTCAGCGAGCTGGCCAATCTGGCCCCGGATGACCATGCACCCTTTGTGGGGCGCAGTGCATTTGCACACAAGGGGGGCGTGCATGTCAACGCCATAGTCAAAAATCCCGATAGCTACCAGCACATCACGCCCGAGCTGGTGGGCAACAAAATGCGTGTGGTGGTTTCTGATTTATCGGGCAAGGATAACATTGCGGTCAAACGGGCGCAGATGGGCCTTTCGGGCGTAACCCGTGAGCAGGAACGCACCGTATTAACGCAAATCAAGGAGCTGGAACACCGCGGCTTTGCGTTCGAGGCCGCAGATGCTTCGGTGGAGCTGTTGTTGCGCCGCACCCAGCCCGATTATCGGGCCCCCTTTGAGATGATTGACTTCACCGCCAATGTCGAACACCGCCAGGGCCGGGGCATTTTCTCGGAAGCCTCAGTCAAGGTGCAGGTCGATGGCGAAATTTTCCACGAAGTTTCGGAGGGCAATGGCCCGGTCAATGCTCTGAACAAGGCGCTGCGCAAAGCACTGGAAAGCATTTATCCCCAGCTCAAACATGTGCATCTGGTCGATTATAAAGTGCGCATCCTGGATACACAAATGGCCACTGCGGCCACCACGCGAGTGATGATTGATTTTAGTAATGGTTCACAACGCTGGACAACCGTAGGGGCCAGCGCCAATATCATCGAAGCAAGCTGGCAGGCCCTGGCCGATGGGCTGGAATGGGCGCTGCTGAATGGTTGATGTGTTCAACGCAGCCTCAAGAGGGCTAAGGTAGTCACAGAGCGCTGGCTCAACGACTCCCCAGCGGCAAAATGATAATCGGTTTGCCCTGGGGCCGCCATTGGGTCAGCCAATGCGCATCCTCTGGGGCCAACCGGATGCAGCCATGCGAAGCGGGCGCCAGGCCCAAATCATCTCGTCCGGCATAATGCTTTTGGCCCGATGCGTCCAGGGTGTAGGGCAAGCTATGAATAAGAAAATTGCCGCCGCGCCGGAACAACCACCAACCATCATCAGCCATAACGCCTCCTGCTCCCTGAAAAGTGCCCCAGAATTTGCCCACCACCCCAAACCAGGCAGGTGTTTCCCAGCCACGTGCAGCATCACCCGTGGTTACAGGCATGGTGCGCACTAAGTCGCCAGCCTCAATCAGATAAATCTCCTGTGCGTCTTGGTCGATGATGATGTAATCGCCCGCGGGATTCAGCCCGTAGCCGCGGGCAATGTCGGCCAGACGTTGGGGCACATAGGGCGTTGACTGTGCGGCCAGCGGCGCAGGCGTGGGCGCGGCTGCGCGAACAGGCGTAAGCGTGGGCAAAGGCGCGGGCGTGGGCATGATGCCCGTGTGGGTAGCGGGCGCAGGAGAAGCAGCGGGCGTTTTGGTGGGCGTGGCTGTGGCTGCAAAAGCCAACACTTCATCCCCAGCCAGCATACTCACGCTCCACAGTGTGAGTGCCAGCAAAATAGCCAGCAAACCCAGGGCCCCCGCCACCCACAGGTTACGATTCATCGAAATCATCGGTTTTGGAAATCCTTTCTTCAAAGGTTCGTAACGCCATTTCTAGCTTGCGTTGGCGTACAGCCACGGTTAGATCGCCGCGGGTGCGTTCGGTAACGCCGCGCACGATGTCTGTTTGCCGCCGCAGCCCCCCAGTGATGGCGTCGGGAAAGTCGATGGTGACCAAAACGCTGTAAATGTCATCCATTTTGGTAAAATATCCTTCTGCCTCCTCCAATCGATCCTGGCGGATGAGATCCAGCAAGTAGCGGCGCATTTCGGTAGCGGCTTCGGCCAGACCGCCCAGATAGGCGTTGTGCGGCACGTGCAGCTCAGCGGGCGTGGGCAAGGGATCGTGGTGGATGAGGGCATAGACCAGATGTGCCTCGGTGAGTTCTTTCAGGGCATCGCGGGTGTAGCCGGCATGATAAAGATCAGGATAATCGATCAAATCTGCAATCATGGCCGCGGCCAGGTCATCTACCTGAGTCAACAGCGCCCGAGCTTTTTCGAATTCGTGACGATGGCAGGCGCGGATGCTCAGGGAGCAAAATCGAATCAGCTCTCGCGAACGCTTGAGGGCCAGATCTCGGGCCATATTTTTGGCCTCGAAATCTTGGCGAATGGTGTCGATGATGGTCGTGAGATTTTTCATGGTCACCTCAATGGGGGTGGTGGCTACTTGCGGGCGATAAAGAGCGTTTCGCGGGGCATCAGGCCAAAATGGTTGTCCGGGCCACCAAAATCGGGGCCCGCTTGCAGCCAATCAAAACATTCAACGCTAAATCGGGCAAATTCCAAGCGCTGCAAATAGTCCTGTTTGGCGTAAATGCGCACATGGTCTTCCTGACCAAAGACTTGGGCCCGGGCTTCGGCGGTGACGATGCTGGGGTCTTCGACACTGACAGTGATTTGCTGGCTGTACGGGACTTGCAGGATGGCCCATCCCCCAGGAGCCAACACCCGGTAGAACTCGCGCAGGGCCCGGGTGTCATCAGGCACATGCTCCAGCACATGGTTGCAGATGATAGCATCGAAGCTGGCATCGGGGTAGTGGATGTCGGTGATGTCCATCTTGACCATGACCCCCTCATCCATCAAATCGGCGCTGAGATAAGCCAGTTGGGGCTGGGCACGCAGCCGGGCCCCCAGTTCGCGCTCGGGCGCAACGTGCAGCAGGCGGGCAGGTCGGGTCAGGATGTCGGTGCGCTGGCTGATGTAAAGCCACACCAAACGCTCTCGCTCGGTAGAGCCACAAACGGGACATGAGGCGTGCTCGCGAAAACCACCGCCAATGATATCGTACTGCGTCAAAACAGGATGCGCCAGGCCACGCGGCCACAACGTTTTGAGCTGCGCTCCGCACAGGGGGCAGGCATAGCGCTGCCCGCGGTTCTTGATACGATTGTAGGTGCGCCAAAGCGATGTTTGTGTTTTGGCCGATAGTGTGCGCTGAATAAGTGACTTGATAAATGTTTGCATGTTGGACATTATAACAAATGATTAGAGAGGGCTCATCATTTGATAAGTTCTCCAATTCCGTGTATCATTAGCGTGTTGACAGGATGGTACATCCAACACCCTCATACTCCCAAATTTTCCCATGTCCCGACACCCCCTTCTTTCCGGCATTTTGCTGGGACTTATCCTTTTTTTGTCCATCGTAGGCACAGCCACCATGTTTTATCTGCCCGAGATGGCGCAAACGCTGAACATTGGCGCCGCGCCCGGGCGCACGTGGACGCCCGCGCCCACAGCCACGCCTCTGCCAACGCCCACCCCTACATCCGCGCCAGCCAGCGCACTCCCGTCTGACTTGCCCACGCCCGAACCGGGCAACTGGACGTTCCAGCCGGGAGATGCAGCCCGTAACGTGAACAATGGCCCGGTAAACATGCGGCGCACGCCCGGTTATCGCAACAAACCGGCCAATGATCGCATCACGCAGGTTCCGGCCAACCAGCAAGTCACCATCCTTTCGGGCCCACAAAAAGCGGATGGGCTCATCTGGTGGTTTGTTGAATGGAAGGGCAAACGAGGCTGGATGGCGGAATTTCGGGCCAGCGGCGCACCTCTGCTGGCTCCGGCCCGGTAGCTCTAACCTTCCCAGAGACTCCCCACCGAATCTCCCCAATCCCCACCAAGGAGCTTTCTATGCCCTCATCACCTCCCTCAACCTTGCCCGTGACCGATTCGGGCCTGTTGTACCTGGCAGGAGCGGCCAGCCTGCAAAGTGTGTACGAGGCGGAAAACACCCCCGCACTGCTGCGGTGGGCGCTGCATCGTAGCTTTGTGTGGCAACGCCGCAACGATACCGAAGTCCTGCAAGCAACGCTTTCAATGGATCAAGGCCCCATGTGGGCCGCGGCGCTGCTGGCCTGGGATGCGCAAATCCTCTTCGATAGCGGTGAGACCGCAACCCTGGATGCCTACACCAAACGAGAGGTCAAGCCCAAAGGACGTCCCGAAGCGGTGCTCATCCGCCCGGAGCAGGCAAACCTGCGCTGGGGCCACAGCGATGTCGCCCGAATGGCCAGCGATAAGCCCATTGTGGGTGCGGTGGCCGTGGTGACCATGGCGGGCCAGCAGGTAGAAACAGCCCGCGTAGCACTAACAGGCGTGTGGCATCGCACTGTGGACCGGAGCGATGTCGCCGAGACCCTGGCCGGCCGACCCCTGAACGCAGCCAACATCGAAGCCATTGCCCAGGCCATTGCTGCCGAGGTCACACCTCGCAGCGATTATCTGGGAGCGGAAGACTATCGTCGGGCCATGGCCGCGGTTACCAGCCGCGACGCCCTGACTCAATGCCTGGAGGGAAACTAAATGAGAGGCAATCCCACCGAAATCACCCTGAACATCAATGGTGAACAAAAACAATGGACAGTCGGGCATCGCGATATGCTCATCAACGTGCTGCGCGAGCAAGGCTATCTCAGCGTCAAACAGGGCTGCGATACCGGCGACTGCGGCATCTGCACCGTGGTGGTAGATGGCAATCCGGTACGAAGCTGCATGACCCGGGCCATCGAAGTGGATGGCAAGCGCGTGCTTACCACCGAAGGCTTATCGCAAAATGGCCAGCCCGACCCCATCCAGGAAGCCTTCATCGAGACCGGCGCTGTGCAGTGCGGTTTTTGCACGCCGGGCCAATTGATGACCACCAAGGCCCTGCTGGATAAAAATCCCAATCCCACCGCAGATGAGGTAAAAGATGCCCTGAGTGGTGTGTTCTGCCGCTGCACCGGCTATGTGCGCACCATCGATGCGGTACTACGGGCAGCCAAAAAACTGCGCGGCGAAAAAGTGCAGCCTCTGGAGCCCATCCGCTTCAAGCTGGAAGATTTGAAAGAAATCGAGGGCGTGGCAATTCCTGAAGCTTACTTGCGCCAGGACAATGACGCAATGCCGCTGCCTCCGGTTATCATCACCCCACCCGACATGCCCGAAACCACCGTGGTGGGCAAAGCCGAAGTCAAAGTAGATGCCCGCAAGCTGGCCCTGGGCCGCCCGGTGTTTGCCTACGACTTCTCTATGCCCGATATGCTCTACGCTGAGCTGCTCACCAGTCCCCACGCCCACGCCCGCATTTTAGATATCGACACCAGCAAGGCTGAGGCCCTGCCTGGCGTGCACGCGGTGCTGTGCTACAAAAATGTCGAACGCATCAAATATGCCAGCGGAGGCCAGAGCCCGCCCCAGCCCCCGCCCTACGATCAGGTCATGTTCGATAACAAAGTGCGCCATGTGGGCGACCGCGTCGCAGCGGTGGCTGCCGAAACGCCAGAACTGGCTGAAAAAGCCCTGCGCCTGATCGAGGTCACATACGAAGTGCTGCCTCACGTCATCGATCCGCGCGAGGCCATGAAACCGGGCGCACCAGTCATCCACGACGAAACAGACACCGAAGGCATTTACGACGCCCAGCGCAACCTCGTCTTCCACATCAACGCCGAGGTTGGCGATGTGGACGCAGCTTTGGCCCAAGCCGACTACGTACACGAGGCCGAGTATTACACGCCCAAGCAGCAACATGTGCATCTCGAACCCCACGTTACCATCACCTGGTGGGATGAAAATGATCGTCTGGTCATCTACACCTCCACCCAAGTTCCCTTCCATGTGCGACGCATTGTTTCGCCTCTGATTGGGGTGGAGCCCAAGCGCATTCGGGTTATCAAACCTCGCATTGGTGGCGGCTTTGGCAACAAGCAAGAAATCATCCTGGAAGATATTTGCTCAATGCTCACAGTGCGCACAGGCAAACCGGTGCGCATGGAATACAGCCGCAAGCAGGAATTCTACTCCTCACGCAGCTCGCATCCCAACATCGTACATTACAAAGTGGGCGTCAAGGATGGCAAGGTCACCGCGGCGGAGCTGTACTTTGTCGGCGACACCGGCGCTTATGGGTCTCATGCGCTCACAGTGCAAATGGTGGGTGGCTTTAAGGGATTGACCCTGTACAATGCCCCCAATTCCCGCTTCATCTCAGACGCGGTCTACACCAACCAGCCCTCTACCGGCGCATTCCGCGGCTATGGCGCCACCCAGGCCCAGTTCGGCTACGAAGTGATGATGGCTGAAATTGCGGAGAAGCTGGGGCTGGACGTGGTGAACTTCAAGCGCGAAAATCTGCTAAAACAGGGCGAAGTCATGCTCCTGGCCAAAAAATTGGGCGAAGGTCGCGAAGGCTTCGAGCAAACCCTGACCAGCAGCGGCATAAACGAGTGCCTGGATGTGGGCCTGCGCGTGACCGATTTCTATGCCAAGCGCAAGGCCAATGCCCAGCAAACGGGGCGCTATCGCAAGGGCATCGGTTTTGCCACCACCATGCACGGCTCCGGCATTGCGGGCCTGGATATGGCCGCGGCCACCATCAAGATGTGGGATGACGGCACCTTCATCCTCACCATCGGCGCTACCGACATCGGCACCGGCTCCGACACCATTTTGGGGCAGATGGCCGCAGAAGTGCTGGGCGTGCCGCTGGATGATATTGTCATCTATTCTTCCGATACCGACTTCACGCCTTTTGATACGGGCGCTTATGCCAGCAGCACCACCTACATCAGCGGCGGCGCAGTGCGCAACGCGGCTGAAAAGGTGAAAAAGCAGATTCAGGCCTACGCGGCCAAGTTGCTGCAAGTGGATGATCCCGACAGCCTGGTGCTGCGGGATCGGCAGGTCTTTGCGCCCGATGGCCGCTCGGTCAGCCTGTGGGATGTGGGCATGTCCAGCACTCACCAGCTCGATCAGCAGCAGATTATGGCCACCGGTTCGCATTTGAGCTACGTAAGCCCGCCTCCCACCGCAGCCTCTTTCGCGGAGGTGACGGTGGATACCTGGACAGGCCAGGTCACGGTCGATCGCATCTTTGTCGCCGCGGACATTGGTCGTGTCATCAACCCCATCACAGCCGCGGGCCAGGTGGAAGGTGGCGTTTTGCAGGCCATGGGTTTTGTGATGAGTGAAGAGATGGCCTTCGATGAGAAGGGCAAGCTGGTCAATGCCACCATCGGCGACTACCGTCCCTACATGTCTGCGGATGCCCCCACCATCGATGTGGTGTTTGTAGAGACCAACGAAGAAAATGGCCCGTTTGGCGCTAAATCGGTGGCTGAGCTGGCCATGGATGGCGCGGCCCCGGCCATTGTCACTGCGGTGCATGATGCCATTGGCAAGTGGTTACGCATCCTGCCCCTTTACCCGGAGCGGGTGTGGCGGGCAATGAAGGAGTAACTCACAGCGCTTAAAAAGACAACAGCCCCGGTAAAAACGCCGGGGTTGTTTTTTGGATAGTGTTCGAATTTGACCGGGCCCTCAGGCGCGAGCAGCATGCAAACAGCAATCCTATTTTTTCGAGTCTT
>Ga0256914_1001517_pt1 | contig 20712 bp, 16 predicted proteins | sample HulkmetaG_FD_191571 | JGI IMG/M metagenome (GOLD analysis project Ga0256914, IMG submission 191571) | Hydrothermal chimney microbial communities from Main Endeavour vent field at the Juan de Fuca Ridge, Pacific Ocean - Hulk | ecosystem: Environmental > Aquatic > Marine > Hydrothermal vents ... | reverse complement strand
ATGAGCTGGTGCTGGAAACGCCCATGGCCGAGATAGATGTGGTGGTTCCTCTGGTGGTGGAGACCATGAACGCAGCCTACCACCTGGACGCCCCGCTCAAGGCTGAGCCGGAATTTGGCCCCAATTGGTACGAGATGCGTGCCGTGCCGTCAAGATTCAATCGCTAATAGCCCCTACCATGCTTGAACTCAGAAAAGTTGTGGCTCAGGTCGATGCCATGAGCCTGGAAATCGCCCGGCGCAATGCTCGCTATCAGGAATTGGTGGCTGATGCCCGTCGCACACTACAAACCTACAATGCGGTGGATGATGCGCTGCTGGCTAAAATCGAGCAGGCCCAGGATGTTGATCCCACCTGGCGCGGGGCCCGTCCCTGCGATGATTTTCTCGACACCCGCGTCATCCCCGTACCCGCTGACGAGGACGCGTCTCTCATCGGCGTGGATGGGTCGCAAATCTATCCCAATCGTCACGGGCCAGCGCTCTACTTTCTCATCAACACCGGCGTCATTGTGCTGCGTCAGGGCTCGGGCCAGGCCCCTCTCATCAGCACCAATCCCCAAATCTTCTACACCGAAGATGAGCTTTACGACGACAACTTGAATTTGCTCAATGCACAAATGGTCAATAGCCTGCGTGAATCTGCCGAAATTGAGGCGCTGGCCGATTGGGCCACGCAGGAACGGGCGCATTGGGCTCAGGAACAACGCCTTATTCTGGCATTGACCGATGGCCCGCTGCTCATTTGGATTAGCGAAGAAGAAAAGGGCGAAGCAGGCAAAAAAGCTGCCAGGGAGCGGGTACAGGCTTATCTGGCCCAGCTTCAACGTATTCAGGATAGCGATGTCGTGCCTGCGGGCTATGTTGCTCGCCCTCGTTCTGCCAATGTGCTGCGTTTGCTGCATGTGGCCCAATTGCCTGAATCTGAAATCACCAAAGAGCGCGTGCGTGCCTCCAGCTTTCGGGCACTGACCGATACCGCACTCTTTGGCGATTTGCTGCCCAATCAGCGCAGCGCTCTTTTTAGCAGCACCGCACAGGTAAACAAAACCTTTGCCAACGCAGGCCACGAAATCTGTTTCTTCTACCTGAACATCGCCCGCCCGGGCCAAGAGCCCCGCATCGCCCGTATCGATATTCCTAAATGGGCAGCAATGCAGCCGGGGCTGCTGGATCGCGTGCATCGGGCCATTGTGCGGGATTGCGACGGCGCCGAGTATCCCTACACCCTGATTCGAGCCCACGAGCTGGCCCTCGTCACCTATCACGAACGGGGCGAGCTGGAAAAAATGTTAGCTGTGGCCTACCTGCGCCTCACCGGCGAGCATCTCAGCGCATCCATCAAAGAACAACTCAAAAGCATCTTTTAAGTAGGTGATGCTATGAAAGTTGACAGGTAACGGTTCATCGTTATCCAGAGCGTACCACTAAGGCACGAAGCCACAAAGGCACAAAGAAAGAAAAAGTTTTGAAATTCTTGGTGTTCTTAGTGTCTTAGTGCCTTTGTGGTGATTGAAGTCGGATACGTTAGTAGTTATGCCAAATCTATTTCGAGATGCACAACGCTTTTTTCGAGTCTCAAATACACATCTCCTTATTCCTATCATCAACGACTTAAGCCATGAAAAAACAGTATTGCCTTCTACTGGCTGCCTGGGTGATGATGCTGTTGCTCAGTGCGTGCAGCCTGCCCAAATCCCTACCCCCAAAGGTCACGCCCACCCTGGTGGCTGATGTGATGGCCACCTTCACCCCCGCGCCCACGCGTACCCCCACCCAGTCGCCTACGCCCCTGCCTACGCCTACGCCAACGCCCGCGGCCACACCCACGCCCACGCCCACGCCTACGCCCGCGGCCACACCCACGCCCGCCACCATCCGCCTGGAACTTACCGAAGCCAAAGCCAACGCACTGGCCCGCGAAAAAATGGCAACCAAAACAGACAACCCACTCAAGGATATGCGCATCGATTTTCGACCTGATGCCATTTATCTTTCCGGAAACGCCAAAGTCGGCTTCTTCTACACGAATGTGGTCATTGCCTTTGCTGTGCAGGCCCAAGAGGGCAAACCTCAAATCACCGTGCAAGAAATTCTCATCGCTGGCATGCCCGCCTCAGGCAGCATGAAAAAACGCATCGAGGACATGATTATTCCGCATCTGGATGACCTGGCCCTGGTGAGCGACAACTTTTACGCGGAGGATATCCGCCTTACCGACGACAAAATGATTACCACAGGCTATTATCGCTAACATGGAAACTGCCACCCTGGTTTGCGCCATTCTGGCCAAAAACGAAGCCCGCCACATTCGCGAGTGCGTGCAAAGCTGCCTTTTTGCCGATGCTGTCGTGGTTTTTGATACCAACAGCAATGACGGCACGCCTCGTCTGGCCCGAGAAGCTGGAGCCCGCGTGGTCGAGGACGCTCCCTTCATTAACTTTTCGCAGGCCCGCAACTTTGCCCTGAACCATCTGCGCGCCGACTGGGTGCTGTTTGTCGATGCTGATGAACGGGTGACACCAGAATTAGCCGCAGAAGTGCGCCATGTCATCGTACAGCAGCCGCAGGTGGCTGGCTGGTGGATTCCTCGCTACAATCACATTGTGGGGCATGTGATGCGGGGCACTGGCTGGTATCCAGACCGTCAGCTACGGCTCATGCGGCGGGCCCGGGCGCATTACGATGAAGCCCGGGAAGTCCACGAATTAGCCATCATCGACGGGCCCGAAGCGGTGCTCACCCACCATCTGATTCATTACAACTACGAAAGCTGGCAGCAATTTCATGCCAAGCAAGAGCGCTACACGCGATTCGCAGCCAGTACAGCGCTGCAAGCGGGCCAGCGTGCGCATTGGCGGCATTTACTCACCCGTCCGGGCCAGGAATTTGTGCGTCGTTTCATCACCTGGCAAGGCTACAAAGATGGCCTGCACGGCCTGCGTTTGAGTTGGCTCATGGCCCGCTACGAGCAAAAAAAGTATTGGTGGATGCTGGCGAGCAGCAAGCAGTAGCACAAAAAAAACGCCCGGTAAAAACCGGACGCTGCGTTCGCAAGGTGGGTGGCCGACGGGACTTGAACCCGTAACCTCCTGGGCCACAACCAGGTGCTCTGCCTATTGAGCTACGGCCACCACGTATTGGGGTGCATCTGCAAAGAGGCCGGAGCGAGCGTGAACTCACCCCGGCGTCTAATGGCTGGCGGGCAGGGACTCGAACCCCGACTAGCGGATCCAAAGTCCGCGGTCCTGCCAATTAGACGACCCGCCAAAATAGAGCAAAAAAGGTGCCGAGGGGCAGACTTGAACTGCCGACACCGCAATTTTCAGTCGCGTGCTCTACCAACTGAGCTACCTCGGCAAAAAGAGAGGGCTGACGGGCAGCCCTCGGTGCAGAGCGGGCGATGAGATTCGAACTCACGACCTTCTCCTTGGCAAGGAGACGTTCTACCACTGAACTACGCCCGCATGGCGATGAAGCAATGATGAAACACCGGAGAGGTGGACCCGGTCGGATTCGAACCGACGATCTCCTCCGTGCAAAGGAGGCGCCTTCCCACTAGGCCACGGGCCCGCGCCGGGCGACAATGAGTGCCGACGAGAGGACTCGAACCTCCACAACCTGTCGGTCAACAGATCCTAAGTCTGTCGCGTCTGCCAATTCCGCCACGTCGGCGCACGTCGGCACGATGCGTTCCGTAAAAAATAAATGGAAGTACTCCCGATTCTGTTTTAAGCCGCCATCTGTCTCACCCCGTGGGGTGGTGGCTCCTGGCTTGCCGGGTGTGACCCGACCTCACCGTTGCCACTGCGACGAGACCAAATCCAAAGACCTGGCCCACTCGCCTTGCTCCCGGTTGCACGCTCGCCTAGCCAATGTCATCTCTGGCATTGCTGGTGGGCTCTTACCCCACCCTTTCACCCCTTACCGTTCCTGCAAGCAGGCCGTTGGCGGGATTACTCTCTGTTGCGGTTGTAGTCATCTTACCGTTACCAGTAAAATGCCCTCACTTGCTGTTTCGTGAGGCAACTGTACCACACTGGGCGGTTGGGAGTCGGGAAGTTCCTCTACCGGTTCGAGTCCGGCAGCGGCGGCGCTCCATTTATCTGTTAGTCACCGGATGTCCGGGTCATGTCAAAGTGCATCAACGTTCGGCATTATAGCACTGCCAGCACGGTTTGTCAAGATGATCATTTGTCAAAAAGCAGATGTTCAGCACGGCGTGTTTACATCCCTGGCCCTGCTTCCTCTTCGTAACGGGCAAAAGTTGCCAAAGTGTGCGATAATCGAGAAAATAGTGAGATGATTCAGGATATGACTCCATTGCCTTCCTGGCTGAGCATTCTGGAAACGGGCAATCAGATTTTTTCTGCTGCCATCTTGGTGCTTAGCTTTTCCCTTTTTATTTACGTTCTCACCTTTAACCTGCACAGCAGGGTAGGGCGGGCCTTTGCTGCGCTTTTGTTGGGGATGGCCATTGTTTATTCCGGCGATGTGGTTTTGCCTTTGGTGGCCTGGGCCGAGAGCTGGTTACGGTTGCAGTGGCTGGGCATTGCCTTGGTTCCTGTGGCATATTTGCATTTTTCACGTTCTGTTTTGCTTTCGGTGTGGCTGCGGCCCGATCGTTTTCAGTGGCGCTGGTTTATTCGCGTAGCTTTTGCGGCCAGCCTGTTTTTTGCTGCCCTGGCACTTTTTTCCGATGTTTTGGTGCAGCCGCCAGCCGGGAGCGCAGTGATTACCAATTTGCGCCCGGGCCCGCTGTTTCCCCTGTTCACATTTTATTTCATCATTGCCACCCTGGCCGGGGGATGGAATTTGCTGCTGGCCCGGTGGCATGTGCGCACGCACACCGCGCGGCGTCGCCTGAATTATCTCTTGTGGAGCTTTGCCGCGCCTGCGGTGGGCGTTTTTCCTTATCTCATTCTGGCCTCGGGCACGGGACAGGCGCGCCCGGGCCTGGTGCTTGGCCTGGCCAGCATTGCCAACATGGCTGTGGGGGTCATGCTGGTGGTGATGACTTACAGCGTGGCCTACTACGGCGTCCTTGCCCCTGATCGTGTGGTCAAGCGGCAATTGCTTTACTTTATTTTGGGTGGGCCGGTGGTCGCCTCCATCGTTGTGGCCCTCATCTACACCATCCCCAAACTTGAAGTTATTTTAGGCCTGCCCGCTGACACTGCCCTGACCTTTTTCATTGTTATTACCATTGTTTTGGCTCAGATTGTGTTGCACCTGGCTCAACCCTGGCTTGATCGCTTTCTTTACCGGAATGAGATGGAGGAAATCGCATGGATGCGCACATTGGAGGCCCGTTTGATGACCAGTGGCGACCTCAGCCAGTTTCTCGAAAACGTGCTGGTTACGCTTTGCAATGTTTGCGATGTGGATCAAGGGTTTGTGGCCTTACCCGGCGAGAATGAAGTTCATCTCGAAGCAGTGGTAGGCAACGAACGTGAAGCCCGACGTGTTCTTTCATTGCCGCAGGTGCAAACGCTGCTCACCACCGCACAACCTCAGGATCGCTTTCAAATGGTGGATGGGCACGTGGTGCGCTGTTTGATCAATCGGCATACCGATGAGAACATGGGCATTCTGGCCCTGCACAGCAACTGCGCAGTTTCTGAGAAGCGAGATGCAGAAACGGCCGCAGTCATCGAGCATTTGTTGCGTCGGGCCGAGATTGCCGTGGAGGATCGGCGGTTGCAGCTTGATGTCTTTGGGGCACTGCGTCCGATTTTGCCCGAAATGGAAATCATGCAGGCCCTGCGCGGGGCTGTGCCCTACGTGGTGCGCCCTGAATCAGATGAGACCGCAGTTTCGGAGCTTGTAGCACAACCTGAATTCTCCGAATGGGTGCGTGGTGCGCTGGCACATTTTTGGGGCGGGCCCAAGCTCAGCAAGAGCCCGTTGCTAAACATGGCGTTGGTTCACAAAAAACTGGCCACCTATGATAATTCACCAACGCGGGCCCTGCGCGCCATTCTACAAGAAGCCATCGAGCGCCAGCGTCCTCAGGGCGAGCGGCAAATGACCACATCCGAATGGCTGCTCTACAACATCCTCGATCTCAAATATCTGCAGGGGCGCAAAGTGCGCGAAGTCGCGCGCAAGCTGGCCATCAGCGAGTCTGATCTCTATCGCAAACAGCGTGCCGCCATTGCCGAGCTCGCCCAAACCCTGGCCAAGATGGAAGCTGAGGCTGCCGACGACAGCCAACAAAAAGGCACCCCCGGCAGGACTTGAACCTGCGGCCAACGGATTAGAAGTCCGATGCTCTGCCACTGAGCTACGGGGGCGCAGCAGCAAAATCTTAATAGAGAGGAGGCATCTTGTCAAAACTGGCCGGGGTGCTGAGTACGCTGTTAAGTCAAATCTTGTCGGTTTTGCTCTGAGATTATAAAATGTAGGTCGGAAACACACATTAATCCCCTTGGCGCGCATTGGGGTACACTCACAGGCAGGTAGAAATGCACATTGCAAAACCCAAATTTAGTTTCAATTTCAAGCACCTTTTGATTCCATTTTTCATTCTGCTGGTCATCCTCTTTTTGCTTTCGACAGCCAGCCGGTTCATGTATTTTTTGCGCACGGTGGAGCAGCAGGAGGTTGGCGTTCAGTTTCAGGGTGGGCGCATTGTCGATATTGTCGGGCCTGGCGTTTATAGCGACATCGGCCTTTTTGTCGATTTGAAAAAAATCTCCACGCAGGCAATCTCCTTCGTGGTGGAGGATGACGAAATTATCACCATGGATAAACAGCGCATCGGCATTGTGGTCAGTGGCGATATTTTTCGGCCTGATATCACCAAAAAGGATATCATTCTGGAAAAATGGGATCGTTACCGCGGCATTTATTTGGATGATGTGTTGGCCACCAGCCGCATCGAAGAATTCACCAAGCAGGCCATGAAGGTTTGCGTAGGGGATCGCACCTTTAACGACAGCATCATCGGCACCTCGCGCGATGATTTGCGGGCCTGCATCGATGATGAGCTCAATTCCCTGGTCAGCCCCATGGGCGTCGAGGTCAAAAACCTGGTGGTTCCCGATGTCATCATCTCACCCGAGGTGCAGGCTGCGCTGGATGCCATCGTCAAGAGCCGCCTGCTTACTGAAAAAGCAGCTCAAGATCAGCTCAAAGCCAAGGCTGAGGCCGCAGCAGAACAGGCCCGGCAAGAAGGCCAGGTTCGGGTCGAGCAATCTAAAATTCAGGAACAAACCAAGCAGCAAACCTTACTGGCCCAGCTCGAGCAGGAACGGCTTCTGGCTCAAAAAGCGGTCATCGAAGCAGAGCGGGCCAATGACCTGGCCAAGCTGGAGACTGAACGTCAGACCATTGCCGCACAAAAGGCCAATCAACTTTTGGCTGCCCAGCGCGATCTTGAAATTAACACCGCCTTGGCTAAAGCTGCTTCGCAAAAAGCCAAGGCCGAAATTGCATTAGAAACGGTCCTGGCTGAGCTTCTTACCAGCAACCCGCAATATCTGCAATGGCGCACCATCCAGCAAAATGCCGAAGCCCTGGCCAAGACCGATAAAGTTATCTTCACGCCCGAAGGAACCACGCCCACCATCGTCATGCCAGGCCCGGGCATCGTTCCTACCGCCAACACCACCCCCTAGCAACAATGACTGAATCGCTCACTCAAAAACTTTCCTTCATCGCTGACGAGCTGCGTTCATTGGCTCGGAACAATCTCAACTACCTGGATGACTCTTATCAGATTCAGCGGAATCAGCGGGTTTTGGACTTGGCTGCCGAACTTCAGGCCCTGATCGACACCCGCCCGCAGGAAGAAATTCAGCAGATTTTCTCCAGCGACCTTAGCTATCAAACACCGATGATTGTGGTGGATACCGCGGTCATCGACCCTGACGGACATCTGCTTCTCATTCGGCGGGCCGATAACGGCTTGTGGGCTTTGCCCGGCGGCGCCTGCGATGTGGGCGAAACACCCGCTCAATCGGCAGCCCGCGAAGTATGGGAAGAAAGTGGCTATGTTGTCGAAATCACCCGCCTGCTGGGCATTTTCGACGGGCGACGCATGGGCTCTCAAAGTGGCCGTCATCTCTACGCCATCCTCTTTGCGGGCGTGGTCGTCTCGGGCCAAGCCACAATCAGCAACGAAACCTCCGAGGTTGCTTGGTTTAGCTGGGAAGAAATTCCCTGGCAAGAGCTTATTCCTGCACACCAGTTCCGCTTGCAATTCATCATGCAGTGGTGGCTGAATCCTGAAACCAAGCCTTACTTCGATTGGGAGCCTTGGGCCCCGCCCGAGCGCTCAGTGCATTAGGTCAGGTTTGCATAAAGCTTTGTTTAAGAGTATGCTATCGTTATTCTCACCTTTCTTCAATTGTAACTACTAACGTACCCGACTTCAATCACCACAAAGGCGCAAAGACACTAAGAACACCAAGAATTTCAAAGCTTTTTCTTTTCTTCGTGCCTTTGTGGCTTCGTGTCTTCGTGGTTTCTAGCCGGGCTACCTTAGTAGTAACCTTTAACTTTACTAAGGAGTTCAAAAATGGCTAAAATTACCGCAATCGAGGGTATTGGCGAGGTCTTTGCTGCCAAACTGATGGAAGTTGGCATTCAGAAGACGGAGCAACTGCTGGATGCCGCAGCAGACCCCAAGAGCCGCAAAGAACTGGCTGTAGCCACGGGCATCGATGCTGCTAAAATTCTGCATTGGGCCAATCGTGCCGACCTGTTCCGCATCAAGGGCGTGGGCGAAGAGTATTCAGACCTGCTGGAAGCCTCGGGTGTGGACACTGTGCCTGAGCTGGCGCAGCGTAATGCCGATAATTTACACAAGAAGATGCTGGAGGTCAATGCCGAGCAAAAGTTGGTGCGCCGTCCTCCCAGCCTGAAACAGGTGCAAAGTTGGGTGGCCCAGGCCAAAGAATTGCCCCGGATGCTGCACTACTAAAAATTTGCAAGTTTTCTTGAGACGCCCTGCTTTGGTGGGGCGTTTTTGCTTATGAGCAGTCGTTATCCTATTCCTGCCCGTCAGCACCGGGTCGAGGAAGAGATTCGTCGCAGTCGCTTCATCACCACCCTGAATTATGCACCCGCGGTGGCCGATGCCCGCGCGTTCATCCAGCAAATCCGCACCGAATTCCCCGACGCCACGCATCATGTGTGGGCCTACGTGGTGGGGCCGCCCGGCAGCACTGCCCATGTGGGCTACAGCGATGACGGTGAGCCGCATGGCACGGCCGGGCGTCCTGCGTACACGGTGCTGCTGCACAGCGGTGTTGGCGATGTGGTGGCGGTCATCACGCGCTATTTTGGCGGCACCAAGTTGGGCAAGGGGGGATTGGTGCGGGCCTACAGCGATGGGGTCAAGCTGGCGCTGGCAACGTTGCCCCGGGCCGAACACCAGCTTTTGGTGGATGTGCAGATTCGTATCCCTTACACCTTTGTCAGCCCCTTGCAGCGCTTAGCCCCTCGCTACGAAATCGACTTCGTGGCAGAAACTTATGGCGTCGATGCCCACTATCATCTGCGTCTGCCTCAGGAACATGAGCAAGCCTTCATCCAGGCCCTGCGTGCTCTGACCAATGGGCTGGCCGTGGTGGAGAAAGGCCCTAGTGCCTGAAATGGCGCTGCATCATCACCTGCCATCGACCATTTGCCATCACCTCACGCAGAAAATCATCCACTGCCGCGGCAAGCTTGGGCGCGTTAGCCGGTAGCACCATCACATAGGGTTCTGAGACCAGAGGTGGCGTGAGTTGTTTCATATCGGGGCCTGCCCAAAGTGCCGCACTAACCGCATCGACCAGCGCGGCATCGGCCTGCCCCGTTTGCACCGCTTGCAGGGCCAGGATTGCCGTTTCGGTGCGCAGAACGTGCGGAAGCTCCTGCGCTCGGGCCCACGCATCACCCTGACCGCCCCATTCCACTGCAACCGTGGCCCGAGAGAGCGCCTCGGGACGGCTTAGCGTGCTTTGAGCCGGCACGACAATGAGCAAGCCTGCATCAAAGTAAGGCTGGCTGTACCGCACATCCTCGGTCAGCCGCTCATCCAGTGGAAACGCAGAGATGACCACATCCGCTTTGCCCGCGATAACGGCATCTGCCAGGCCATCAAAAGCAATGGGGATGAACCTGACCGGCACGTGCAGCCATTGGCCCAGGGCCCGAGCCAAATCTACATCCAGGCCCGCTACTTGCCCCTGAGCATCCAGCGTATCAAAAGGAGGAAAACTGGGATCCATGGCAACCCGCAGGGAGCCTCCTTGTTGCAGACGCTGCCAAACCAGATCCTGGCTGCGGGCACGATGCCACCACAGCAGCCCCGCAGCCAGCAACATGAGCAGCATTGCCATCAGGGCCAGGCGCCCAGTTTTAGCTTTCATAAACTTCGGGATTGGCGCACCAGGGCAGGGGATTGCCTGCCAGGCCCGCCAGCAGATTCTCCACGGTCATCACCGCCATTTTGTTACGGGCCCGTTGCCCGGCACTGCCGATGTGAGGCAAAACCACCACATTGGGCAGGCTCAGCAGTGGATGCGTTGCCGGTAGTGGCTCAGGTGTGGTCACATCCAGGCCAGCGCCCCGAATTTCTCCCGAGCGCAACGCATCCAGCAGCGCCTCTTGGTCTACCACACCGCCACGGGCAGTATTGATGAGCATGGCACCAGGCTTCATGCGGGCCAGCGCCGCGGCATCGATGAGATGATGCGTCGCGGGGGTGTAGGGACAGTGCAGGCTCACGAAATCGCTTTGGCTCAGCAACGTGTCCCAATCCACCAGGGTTGCGCCCACCTGCTGGGCCTGAGGATGCTCGTTGCGATTGTGGTACAACGTGCGCACGCCAAAACCGGTGAGACGGCGAGCCACAGCCAGCCCGATACGTCCCATGCCCACCAGACCCACAGTGCTGCCATGCAAACTGGGCCCCACCCAGCCCATAGGTGACCAGCTTTGCCAGCGGCCCCCTTTCACATCCTCGGCTGCTTCGATGATGCGTCGGGCAGTGGCCAGCATCAGGCCGATGGTGAGATCGGCTACGGCATCGGAGAGGACGCCGGGGGTGTGCCCCACCGGGATGCCGCGGGCGGTGCAGGCGGCCAAATCGATGTTATCCACACCCACGGCCATCTGACTGATGACACGTAATTGCGGACCTGCCGCGTCCAGCACGCTGGCGTCGATGCGATCAGAGAGCATGGTGATGAGCCCTTGGGCCCCTGCCAGATGCTGGCGCAGGCTTTCTGCATCGGGCGGTTGCTCTTCGGGCCAGATGTCCAGCTTGAGGCCGCTGGCGGCCAGGGCTTGCATGCCTGGTTCAGGTAAAAGTCGTGTGACAAATGTGTGAGACATAGATGTTTCCTGTGAGCGAACGTTGAGTACTGAGCGAACCACGACCCCAAAAGCTAACCTTCGAGGGTGCGGTGTAGATTGTGGAGCTGGGCCTGTGCTCCAACCACGATGAGAACATCACCGGCATGGAGTCGGGTGTTGGGGCCGGGATTGAGTACAAAGGCTCCTGTTTCGTTTTCATGTTTTTCGTGGGTGCAATAAAGCGCGATGACTGTGATGCCAAATCGGGCGCGCAGAGACAGTTCCTTGAGCGTTTTGCCCGCCATAGGTGTGTTTTCACCCACTTTTAGCTCATCCATTTCTGCGCCGCGGCCTTCATCAAAGACTACCTGACTCAAAAACTGTGCGACATGAGGCCGTAAAACAGTCAGCGCCAGGCGGCGTCCCCCGTAATCATAGGGCCACACAATCTCGTTGGCTCCGGCCCGCGTGAGCTTGTGTTCAGCATTGGGATGCACCAATCGGCTGGCAATCCATAGCTTGGGGTTCAGTTCCCGGGCACTAAGAACGGTGACGATGTTGTCATTGTCGTTGTCAAGGGTAGCAATCAACCGCTCTGCCTGCGTGATGCCCGCATTTAGGAGTGTTTCATCCTCGGTGGCGTCGCCGCTGATGACCCGGTAGCCCATCTCTTGCAGGCGCTCAATGACCTGCACATCATTTTCGATGACCACAAAGGGTTCTTGATTGCGGAGCAGCTCCGATGCTGCGGCTTCGCCAATGCGCCCAAATCCGCAGATGATGGTATGATGTGACATGTTTCGCACCTTTCTAATCGAACGTAATTTAAAAACCGCTTCTCGGAATTCTTTACTGAGAATGATGCCCAGAACGGATTGCAGCGCCCAACCACCCCACACCATGGTGGCAAGGATGAGCCCGATGGTGAAAAGCCTGGCATCTGCGTCCATCTCTCCCAGCTCACCAAAACCAACTGTTGAAATGGTGATGATAGCCATGTAAAAGGCATCCAGGGGCCCGAGATTATCTGTAAGTATGTAGCCTATCGTTCCCGCGACCATAATCCCCAGGATGAGGCTCAGCGCGATGAACAGGCGGCGAATATCCTTGGGGCGCAATCCCAGAAGAAGCGACAATCGTCTCATAGCTCCATTATCCTCCAAAATCACCGAAAAGGAAACCATCATGCCCGATAAAATTGCACAAATTCAGCAAATGCTACGGGCCAGCGGCTTGAAAGGCTGGCTGCTCTACAACTTTCAGCATCTCAACCCCATTGCTCTGCGCATGGCCCCCCTGCCCGAATCTTCCATGCTCTCGCGGCGCTGGGCTTGGTGGATTCCCGCTCAGGGGGAGCCGGCATGGCTGGTTCATGCCATCGAGCGGGGGCAGTTTGACGCCACACAGCCCGTTTTCGCTTATAGCTCGTGGCAAAGTTTTCAGCAGGCGCTGTTAAAACTCACCCAGGGCCCGGGCCCCATCGCTTGCGAATACTCTCCCGACTCCGGCATTCCCTATGTTTCGTGGGTAGATGCCGGGAGCGCCGAGCAGTGGCGACGTTTGGGCTACACCCTGCATTCTTCCGCTGATTTGATTCAGGCCATTTACGCCACATGGACGCCCGTCCAATTGCAAAGCCATCGTCAGGCTGTGCAAATTTGCCTGGATGCCAAAACGCACGCGTTTGCCGCCATTGGGCAGCGCTTGCGGGCCGGGGTCGCCACCACCGAGCTCGATATCCAGCGTTTGATTCTGGAAGATTTCGAGGCGCATCATTTGCTGCCGCAGCACGCGCCCATTGTGGCTGTTAACGCCCACGCCGGCGACCCTCACTACACGCCCGTGCCCAGCCGCAACAGCCCCATCCGTGCCGGTGATTTGATTTTGATCGATTTGTGGGGCAAGCTCAAAACAGTGCCCGACGCGGTTTTTGCCGATATGACCTGGATGGGTTACGCAGGCCCGCAAGCGCCCGCCCCCATGCAAGAAGTGCTGGGCATCGTTGCCCGGGCACGGGACGCGGGCGTAGCCCTGGTGCAGGCTCGCGTGGCCGCGGGCGCGCCCGTGCATGGCTGGGAGGTGGATGATGTCGTGCGGGAGGTCATCACCCGCGCGGGCTACGGCCACGCCTTCATCCACCGCACCGGCCACAGCATCGACACCGAATTACACGGCTCTGGCGTGAACATTGATAACCTCGAAACCAAAGACACGCGGCAAATCATTCCCCACATCGGCTTCAGCATCGAGCCCGGCATCTACCTGCCCGATTTTGGCGTGCGCCTGGAGATTGATATGTACATCCACGCCGACCGGGCCGAGGTGACCACTCTGCCCCTGCAAACTGCCTTCATCCAAGCTATCTGAGACAGAACGCAGAGATGTGCCGCTCACCTGCGTACGACTGTGCTACCTTAGACGTTTGCGCAGCGATTCGGGCCAGACGCTGGGATCATCAGCCGGATAAACAGGCAGCCGCGGGCCATTTTGGCTGAGTAGCTCGCTGGTGCGCACCCCTAAAACTTGTCGCGCCGCGGCCAATCCTGTGGCTGTCACACCCGAGATGCCATGGCTAAAGGTACTGGCTCCGCACAACAGCAGACCCTCGAAAGGTGTGGTCGTGTTGAAACCGCCCGGACCGACCTGCTCGGGCGTCTTGGCCGTGCCGTACAGGCTACCGCGGGTGGCATTGATGAAAAATTCATTGGTCAGCGGCGTTGAAAGACTCTGAAAAACCACATGCTTGCTGATGCCGGGAATACGTTTTTCCAGCGCCTGGAACATGCGCTCGGTCAGCTCCTCCTTCATTGCCTCATAAGCATCCGGGCGTTGCTCTGGTCGCGATTGAGCCCACTTTTCGAACGCATCATAGCTCACAAAGGTGAACATCTCCAGAGTATGATGCCCGTTGTGCATCTTGGTGCGGTCTTTCAGCGTTGTCACCGTTAAGAAAAATTCTCCCAGAGTCTCACGCTTCAGCACGGCATCGGTCAGCCCCTGCCGATACAGGTCATCGACATTCTCATCCTCGAAGAACCAATAATTGCCCGAATCCAGGCCCGCGGCCTCCAAATCCATATCCACAGCAAAAAAGAGACTGATGCAGGACGTTGAGTAGCTAAGGCCATCCAGCTTAGTGCGCAGCTTTGCGGGCAAATGCTCCCGGCCAATGAGCTTGCCAAAGGTGACTTCTGGGTCTGCGTTGCTGATGATAGTGCCTGCTGTAATCGTTTCGCCATTGGCCAGCTCCACACCCACCGCACGCTTCTCCTCCAGCAAGATGCGGGCCACGGGCGTTTGCAAGCGCAACTCGCCACCCGCCCGTTTCAACGCCCGCACAAAAGCCTTGGGAATCGCACCACCGCCACCCCGAGGATAAAAGCCGCCATGAAAATAATGCCGGGCAATCCCCGCCTGCATAAACACCGATGCCATGCTGGGCGGCAAGCCATGATCCCCGGCCTGCGCCGAAAGCACCCCCTTCAGCTTGCGATCCGAAAGATACGCATCCAGCAGGTCTTTGCCTGTTTTCTTGTGCCAGCGCAACACCGAAATGATGCCGGGGGCAGCCTTGAGGGCTTTACTCACGCTATTGGCACTGCCAAGTTTCTTCAAATTGGCCATCAGACCATCCACGGCCTCGAAATAATCCAGGATACCCTGAGCTTCGTGCGGAAAGCGTTTTTGCAAATAGGCAATCTGTGCCTCTTTGCCTTTGGGGATGTCGAAACGCTCATTCCCCAGGAAAATATGATCAAACCCCTGCGGATTGAGCTCAAAGAAAATCAAATCTTGCGAAACGCCCAAACCTTCGTAGACTTTTCGTAGCCAGCCCCCTTCGCCCAACTCGCCGATGTAATGCACGCCCGGGCTAAAACGATAGCCATTCAGCGTAAAAGTCTGACTCCATCCTCCCGGAATTTCATGCTGCTCCAGGACCAAAACGCTTTTACCCCCCTGCGCAATGGGCACAGCCGCGGCCAGGCCGCCCGCACCGGAACCAATAACAATGACATCATAATCGGGCATCATGTTTCTCCTGTGAGCGCAAATGTGTAAGAGGCTGCTTGCTAAGAGTATTCAATCATAAAGCACCGGGCAATGCAAAATGGATGAAGGTCATTGACCTCCAAACTTGGCAACTTGGGCTGTCCGTGCTAAAAAGAGATGTAACATTGTAGCTATTCACGTTTTCCCATGCGCACCAAGCGCACAACGGCACGAAGAAAGAAAAAACTTCCCCTCTTCGTCACCTTTGCGCCTTCGTGGCAAAGGATTGAAGAGAACTACCTGTATCGTTACGTGATATTTAAGTAGTTGATACGAAAAAACACCTTGCAAACTATTTTTCCCTCACCAAAGTCATCATGCGCCCCAACATCCTCCTCCTCGTCCTCGATTGTGTTCGTTTCGACGGCTTGCACGCACTGGGCAATCCTCGCAGCGTCACCCCTCATCTCGATGCTCTGGCTGCCAAGGCCCGGCGTTACACCCAGGCCCGCAGCGCCGCCATCTGGACTTTGCCCAGCCATGCCAGCCTGTTCACCGGCCTGCATCCGGCACAGCATGGCGTCAATGTCGAAACTCGTTGGCTGGATGACACAATTCCTACCATGGCCGAGCAGTTGCGCACCGCCGGTTACCAGACCGCGGCATTCTCGACCAATGCCTGGGTGGGCCCACATTTTGGGCTGGATCGGGGATTTGAGGATTTTTACGCCCTGTGGCGCATCTTCCCCGGCATGGGGCGAGCCGCATTCCCCTGGTGGGAAAAGGCATTGCGCAAAAAAGTGCTGGAACGCAAAGACAAGGGCGCAGCCAAGTTGAATCGTTACGTGCGCAAGTGGTGGCAGCAAAAGCGGGATGTTTCCCGCCCCTTTTTCATGTTCGGATTGTATCTGGATAGCCACCTGCCCTATCATCCCCCCAAAGGCTACGCCCGGCAGGTGCTTTCGGGCCCGGCATTGCAACGGGCCCGGGCCGCTAATCAGGATGCCTGGGCCTTTATGGCAGATGAGGTCAGCATGACACCAGAGGATTTCGCTGGCCTGCGAGCCTTGTACGACGCGGAAATCGCATACATCGACGCACAATTTGGCCAGTTGATGGCCTTTTTGCAGGCTGCGGGCGCCTTGGAAAACACCCTCATTGCCATCACCTCCGACCATGGCGAGAACATCGGGCATCATGGGCTTATGGATCATCAATACTGCGTGTGTGATAGCCTGGCCCGCGTGCCCCTGATTGTACACTATCCCCAAGCCCTGGCCGCGGGTGATGACACCTCGCCCGTGCAACACACCGACTTGCTCCCCACCTTCCTATCCCTGGCCCAGACCGACTCTGATGCGCCCGGTCATTCCTTGCTGGATGCGCCCAATTTTGATCGCGTGCAGGTCATCCAATACACCGCCGCGCACAAGCATCGCTTCCGACGCCGCCACCCCCAGTTCGATCTCACCAGCAAGGGCTTCCACCGCACCTACGATGCCCTGGTGCAGGATGCTTACAAACTCATTCGCAGCAACGATGGCCAGCGCCAGCTCTATCATCTGGCCGCCGACCCGGAAGAACAGCACAACCTGGCCGCGACACAGCCGCAGCGCGTGGCCAAGCTGGAGGCCGCGCTGGATGCCTGGCTGGCCGCACATCCACCACTAACGCAACAAGCCGCAGCTCCCGCCCTGGATGAAGACCTGCAAAAACATCTGCGCGGTCTTGGATATCTGTAATGCAGGCGCCAAGATGGTTCAGTTGATCTCACCCTTCATGTCTTACACCCATGACCCAGCGAAAAACACGCTCCACCCGTAAAACCACCCACATCTTTGTCTCACCGCGACTCAAGGAGCAGATTCGGCTGGGACATCCCTGGATTTATCGCGACGCGGTCGTGCGCGCACCCGCAGGACTGCCCTCGGGCGCATGGGTGCGCGTGCAAAGCGCCAATCAGCAGGCCATTGGGTTGTGGGATGCCACCGGGCCCATTGCCGTGCGTCTGTTCAGTCGTAGCACCCTGCCCGATGCCCGACTCATTGCAGCCCGAGTCGAGGCCGCGTGGCAGCGTCGGGCCCGACTGCGTGCGTCCCGGCAAGCCACCACCGCGTATCGTTGGCTCTACGGCGAAAGCGACCATGTGCCCGGCTTGGTGGTGGATCTGTATGGCGATGTGGATAGCGGGCGGCAGTGGGCCGTGCTTAAAAGTTATTCCTCCAGCCTGGATCGGGTGCAAAAATGGGTGATTGATGCGTTGCAGCGGCGCGTTCAACTGGCGGGCATCATCGATCGCTCGGGCGAAAAATGGCAGCTCTTGGCGGGCGTGCCCCCGGCTGACGATGTGGTGATCTTGGAAAATGGCCTGAAATTTGCCGTCGATGTGCTGCATGGTCAGAAAACCGGTTTCTTTTTGGATCAGCGTCAGAATCGGGCCACGGTGGGGGCATGGAGCGCGGGCCAGCGCGTGCTGAATCTTTTTAGCTACAGCGGTGGCTTTAGCGTTTATGCCGCCAAAGCTGGGGCTCGGCAAGTTGTTTCGGTGGATCGGGCGCCCGCGGCCATGACCACCGCACAACGCAACTTCCGGCTGAACGGGCTGGCGGATGACGCCCATGAATTTATCGTGGCCGATGTTTTTGAGCTGCTGGAAACCTATCATGGGCAAGGCCAACGCTTCGATCTCATCATCACCGATCCCCCCAGCTTTGCTCGTTCCAAAAGCCAGCTTCCGCAGGCCCTGAAAGCTTATCGTCGGCTGAATACCCTGGCCATGCGCTGCCTGACTCCGGGCGGACTGTTGGCAGCCAGTAGCTGCACCGCTCAGGTTAGCCCCGACCGCTTTCGGGCCATCCTGGCGCAGGCCGCGGCCGATGCTCGTGTGCATTTCCTCATTCAGCATGATGCCGGTCATGCCCTGGATCACCCTGTGGCCGCACACTTTCCCGAGGCCCGCTATCTCAAGTTTATATTGGGCCAGGTTGCGCCTCGGGCCTGATGAAGTTGTCTTGATGCTCAAATCGGGGTATCATAGCTGGGAGAACCGATTTTATGTTCTAGTCACCCATGCACTGTCCTCCTTCGAGGCATCATCATGCAACAACAACCCATTGTCGAAGCTGTTCCTAATTTTTCCGAAGGCCGCCGCCCCGAGGTCATTCGGGCCATTGTCGAAGCCTATGCCAGCGTGCCCGATGCCCGTGTCATCGACCACTCATCCGATGCCGACCACAACCGAAGTGTTGTAACCCTGGTTGGGACGCCCGCTGCAGTCAGCGAAGCACTTTTTCGCGGCATTGCCAAAGCTGCCGAGCTCATCGACATGGAGGCCCAGCATGGCGAACATCCTCGCATTGGCGCCACCGATGTCGTCCCCTTCATTCCCATCCAGGGCATGACCATGGATGATGCTGTGGCGTTGGCCCAAGCATTGGCCCAGCGCGTGGCCACCGAGCTGTCGATTCCCGTTTATCTCTATGCCCGCGCAGCAACTCGCCCCGACCGCGTGGTGCTTTCTCACATTCGCAAAGGGGAATACGAGGGACTCAAGGCCGATGTGGCCGCGGGCGTGGTTGAGCGCCTGCCCGATTTTGGCCCGCATGACCTGGGCAAAACGGGCGCTACCGTCATCGGGGCCCGTCAGCCCCTCATCGCCTACAACATCTATCTGAACACCGATGATGTGAGCATTGCCCGGCGCATTGCCCGCGCAGTGCGCCATTCATCGGGCGGATTGCGCTATGTGCAGGCCATGGGCGTGCTGGTAGAGGACCGGGCCCAGGTTTCTATGAACTTGCTGGATTACACCAAAACACCGCTGGCCCGTGTCACCGAGCTGGTGCGCCGCGAAGCTGCCCGCTATGGCGTCGCCATTCAGAACGCCGAACTCATCGGCCTGATACCTCGCCAGGCCCTCATCGACGCGGCACAATGGTATCTACAATTGGATAACCTTACCGCCGAAGGCATTTTGGAAAACCACTTGTGAAACCGTGATGCGTGATGCCAATTCCGCCGCCATTTTTCAACGCCTTAACTGCCCCTCATGCCAACTCGTAAAGCTACTGCCCAGCGCCACCGTTCCATCATTTTGGGCGTTATCCTGCTCATTTTAGGATTTGTGGCATTGTACGATTTATACACCTTGCAACCAGGTCTTCACTTTTTGCACACATTGCTGGGAGCAGGTGCGCCTTTGTTTGCCCTAATTTTGCTGGGCCTGGGAGTTGCCTTGCTCTTTTGGCCACTGGTGCGCCGGAAAATCGGCAGCTATTGGTATCCCGAGGCCCTGCTGGGATTGGTGTTGGTTTATCTTACCGCGCTAACGCTGCTGAGTGTACGCCTGGATGCGCCCGATCTGTTCGCTGCCGCACAGTCGGGCCAGGGCGGGGGCATGGTTGGATGGGCCTTGTCGCAGCTTTCGTTGATGTATTTGGGCGGATTGCCCACCTGGGGACTGCTGCTGGCCTTGCTGGCGGGCGGCGCGTTTCTCATCTACCATTACACGCCGCTGCGCTTGCTGACACTGCCCGGTGTCGCCATCACCTGGGTAGAGCCAGAGCCTGCGGAGCCGGTGCTGCCTGTCTCGACACTGCCCCCCGACCCGGTGGAACCTGATGTTGCACCTCAGCCACCTGCGAAAAAGGTCAAAAAACGCACCAAGTCAGCTACCACGGATGAGAAAGCGGCCTTTGGCTCGGGCCAGAAGCGCACACCATCTCGCAAGAAAAAGAAGCGCCCAGCCCGCCGTAAGCCACAGGCCAAGGCTGCACCACAGCCCAAAACCGCGGTGGCGTTGCCCCCTTTGAGCCTGTTGCACGCGGTGGATGAGGGGGATGCTTCGCATGAGCAAGCGCGCGTCATGGCCAAAATCATCGAAGACACCCTATACAGCTTTGACATTCCGGCCAAAGTGGTGCAAATTAACGTGGGGCCCACCGTGACACAGTTTGGTGTGCAGCCGGGCACGTATGAGAAAAATGGGCAAACAGTGCGGGTGCGCATCAGCAAAATTGTTGCCCTGGCCGATGATTTGGCGCTGGAGCTTTCGGCACGGCAGGTACGCATCGAAGCTCCGGTTCCCGGTGAGGCCTACATCGGCATCGAGGTGCCCAACCCTGAGCCTACCCTGGTGAGCCTGCATGGTGTGCTGAGCGATCCCGAATTCAAGGAAATCAAGAGCCCACTGGCCATTGCCCTGGGCCGCAATGTTAGCGGTGAGGTGGTGGCGGCTGATTTGCACAAATTGCCTCACTTGCTCATTGCCGGTGCTACTGGATCTGGTAAATCAGTAGCCATGAATGCCATCATCAGCAGCTTGCTTTTTAATAATCCCCCCGACCGCGTCAAAATGCTCATGGTAGACCCCAAAAGGGTGGAGTTTCCTGGCTACAATGGCATTCCGCACCTGGTTGCGCCCGTGGTAACA
>Ga0256914_1001516_pt1 | contig 20718 bp, 15 predicted proteins | sample HulkmetaG_FD_191571 | JGI IMG/M metagenome (GOLD analysis project Ga0256914, IMG submission 191571) | Hydrothermal chimney microbial communities from Main Endeavour vent field at the Juan de Fuca Ridge, Pacific Ocean - Hulk | ecosystem: Environmental > Aquatic > Marine > Hydrothermal vents ... | reverse complement strand
CAGACAGATAAGTCAGGTGATCCAAAACCTCATAATAAATGCCAGGGAGGCCATGCCCAGGGGAGGTACCATTACCATAGGGTTTGAAAATCTCCTGATCTCCTCTAGTTCCCCTTCCTCTCTCCCCCTTTCTCCTGGCAAATATGTATGTATCCACATAAAGGATGAGGGAGAAGGTATACCTCAGGAACACCTTCCCAAGATATTTGAGCCCTATTTCACCACCAAAGAACAGGGAAATGGACTTGGGCTGGCCATCTGTTATTCCATTATGAGAAAACACGGTGGATATATCACTGTGGAATCTGAAGAGGGAAAAGGGACACTCTTTAAACTTTATCTCCCTGCATCCCCCTCTGTAAGACCCCATGAAGAGATAAAGGACACCTCCTTAAGACACTTCACAGGATGCGTGATTGTCATGGACGATGACCAGATGATAAGGGAGCTCCTCATCAATATGCTGGAATTTCTGGGACTGGAGGTTATAGGTGTAAAGGAAGGAAGGGAGTTACTTGAGATATACAGAGATATGCTCGCCAGGGGGAAAAGGATAGACCTGGTCATATTGGACCTCACCATCAGGGGAGGCATGGGGGGGAAAGAGACCATGGAAAAGCTCCTCAGGATAGACCCTCACGTAAAGGCAGTACTCTCTTCTGGATACATAGATGATGACATCATGGCAAATTTTAAAAAGTACGGCTTTAAGGCGATATTGAGAAAGCCCTATACCATGGATGAGATGGTCTCCATCTTGGGGGAACTCCTTCCAGAGGGATAGATTGATGAGGGTTTAGGGGTGTTCCTCCAGAAAGATGACCTCCCTCACGTCATCATAGGCGAAGAGCTCAGAATATCTTCCCCAGTTTATAATGGTCTTTATCTGGTTCTCCACGTCCTCAGGGGAAAAGTCTTCCTCCAGAAGGGATTGAACCTCTTCTATCTCTATCTCCCCTTTGTCAGAGGCATATAGCCTCTCCAGTATCCATTTAAAGATAGGAAGTCTCTTTATCCTTGAGGCAAAGATCTCTTTTCTGGTGAGGATACTTGCCTCTGCAAATATCTCCCCCAAGGTGGTGAGGGTTATGTCTCCTGCTATAATAGTGGCAAAACCAAGGAGCTGGGCCGCCTCAGTAAGCCTGAGTAATTGCTCTGAGTCCTTTACCTTCAAACTAGAGGCAAGTTGATATATATCACACCTTCCTCCCTCAATCTCAAAGACCCTCTCCAGGAGGCCCGCAAGGTCTCCAATGGAGATGGGAGGTATACCCCTTCCCTTGAGGCCTCCTCCCACTGGGGCGTCTCTACTGCCATCTACGCTGTGCCCCTGGCCTGCCATAAGGGCGTAGATCCAGTCCACCATCTCCAGAAACTCTGGAGACTTTCTATTGCGGGGATGGGACATGCTCACAAGGACCTGAGAGATCACGCGCCCTGGAGATTTGTCCATAATCACTATCCTGTCAGCCATAAACACCGCCTCTTCAATATTATGGGTCACCATCAAAATGGTCTTGGTGGGTATCTTCCCAGTGGTCCACAGTTCTATGAGTTCTCCCCGTAGAGAATCTGCGCTCAAGGGGTCCAGGGCAGAAAAGGGTTCATCCATACACAACAGCTCTGGCTCCACTGCCATCGCCCGTGCAAATCCCACCTTCTGGCGCATCCCCCCTGAAAGCTCCCGAGGATATGCCCCTTCAAAACCATCCAGTCCCACCCTATCCAACAAATCCAGGGCCATCTTCTCCCTCTCCTGGGGAGGCACTCCCCTGGCCTTTAATGCTATCTCCACATTCTCCTGAACCGTAAGCCAGGGGAAAAGGGCAAAGGTCTGAAATACAATAGTGGCATAGGGATTTACCCCCTCTAACCTTTCCCCTCTATAGAGGACCTCTCCAGAAGTAGGGGGTTGGAGTCCTGTAATTATCCTGAGCAGAGTGCTCTTTCCACACCCTGAAGGTCCCAACAGGGCCACAAATTCCTTTTTTTTCAAGTCAAGATTTATCTCCTTCAGGGCCATAAAGGACTTCTTTCCTGTACTATAGCTATGGGAGATGTTTTTAAGTCTTATAAGACAATCCTCACTCATGATCCTCACTCTCTTAGTCCAGGTGGTATTTTTCCTCTGCAAGGGCGTATAAGGGACGCCATACAAGCCTGTTTATGGTCACCACAGCCACTATCATGGCAAGGGTAGCGGCCAGGAGTAGGGGATAATTTCCAGTGGCTGTGGCCTGACTTATGGTGGAGCCAATACCCGTGGTCTTCAAGGTCTTACCTGCAAACTCTATATACTCTGCCACAATAGATGCATTCCACGCACCCCCCCCTGCAGTGATAATTCCAGTGACAATATAGGGAAAGAGAGAGGGCAGTATGAGATATCTCCACTTCTGCCATTTGCTAAGCTGAAGGAGCCTTGCAGTATATCTGAGGTCCACGGGAATGGTAGAGGCACCTGCAATGATATTAAAGAGTAAATACCACTGCGTTCCAAGTAGCATCAACAAAATAGCCGCTGTATTAAGCCCCCCAGGAAGTCTTAATACCACCAGGAGAAAAGCTGGAAACAGGGCGGTGGCTGGCACAGAGGCCGCTATTTGCACTATAGGTTGAAGCCACCTGGCTATCCTGGGGTTGGTACCTATTGCAACACCCACTGGGATGGTCCACAAAAGGGCTATGACAAGTGCCATGCTTACCCTTAAAAAGGTGGCCGTAAGGGCCACGCCAATATGCCACCACTCATGGGAGGTGAGAGAGGATAGAAGGAGGATGGAGCGATATAGATAGATACCCAGGAGGAGGGCCCCTGCCCCTGTTGTTATTACCATTACAGGAATGCTCCTCCTTTTTTTTCCCCTCCCCTCTCTTCGGTAGGAGAGGTGGATGAGCCACATATCCACCCTCTCCAGGAGTCGGGATATCCCCTTTCTCAGACGATAGAGTATCCTGGAATCCACCAGGAGATCATAGAACCACGAGGTCACAGGGGGCTCTGAATCTGTCATATTGAGCTTAAACTTGGAAGACCACGCAAGCAAGGGACGCCACATGAGCTGGTCCAGGGCAATGATAACAACTATAAGGGTAACCACTCCCCAACACACTGCCTTTATATCTCCCCTGTTTGCAGCTTCCTGGAGATAGGCCCCGATTCCAGGGAGACGAAAGTCCTTTTTCCCCACTGTGAATATCTCTGCGGCCATGAGAAAAAACCATCCTCCTGCCCAGCTCATCATGCTATTCCAGATAAGGGAAATGGCACCAAATGGGAGGTCCAGGGTCTTTACCCTGAGCCATCCCCTTATGTGAAAGATCTTACTTGCCTCTCTAAGGTCTCTTGGAATGGTGGAGAGGCTCTGATACCACGCAAAGGTGAGGTTCCAGACCTGACTTGTAAATATGAGAACAATGGAGGCAAGTTCCACAGCAATACCCTTTGGGAGGATGGCACTAAAACTCAACAGGACTACAGGGAGAAAAGAGAGAATGGGAACGCTCTGAAGCACATCCAACAGGGGCATAAGGACCATTTCAGCATATCTGCTCTTTACCGCGGCATATCCATAGAGGATGGAAAACACAAGTGAGAGGATATAGGCGGCCACCATCCTGCTCACCGAGAGAAGGGCATACCAGGGCAAGAGATGTAGAGAAAGGCCTATGGTGGGTCCAGTGATCTCTGAAGGGGCATGAAAGGCCAGGGTAATTCCCAGATATATGAGGACGGCCACAAAGATCAGGACTATTATATCTCCCAGAAGGGAGTATTTTCTGTCACCAGGAGGAGAAAGGTGTTGAAAGATATTTTCCATGACGCTATCCAATAAAAAACCCCTCTATCCGGCACACTCTCCCGGAGAGAGGGGTCTGGTTTTCTTTGGTGGAGGCGGCGGGAGTTGAACCCGCGTCCGGAGACACTACACAGAAGCTTCTACAGGCTTAGGCCAGGTTTTGATTTAACCATCAAATCCCCCCTGACCAGGGTCTTTGATGGCGAGTCCCTTGGATTTCTCGTCCAGGTGTACAGGGACCTACACCTGAACCAGCCTGATGTATTTGTCACCCCTTCCAGGCTATCAGGCGTCACCTAGAAGAGGCGTGGCTGCAACTTAAGCAGCCATTGCGTATTCGTAATCGTTGTTGGCACTTAATTTTTTGCCGCGTGTTTTACGAGGCCTCGCGGCACCTCGGCCTGCCACTCCTGCTTCGCTATCCCCGTCGAATCCAGTTCGCCCCCAAATACTAGGGTGGGGCAAAAAAAATAGCGAGGGAGGGACTTGAACCCCCGACTCTGCGGATATGAGCCGCATGCTCTAACCAACTGAGCTACCTCGCCTTGACGGATGTTTTATGTAAGCATTTTTTTCATTTTTGGCAAGAGGAAAAATAAGGTGGTGAAAAAATTAACATCCCCTGAAAAGATCCCTTGAGATAAATAAGGTGCTCACTCCCCCTTTAATATATCTTCCCTATAGGTACTCTCCATCTTCTCAATGACGCTAGCCACCTCCTCACAGCCATTTAATGAATCCTTCACTAGCTGAAGGAGCCTTTCAGCATATTCGTTTTGAGGGTCTATCTGATAATTCACCCACATCCCCTCCCTGAAGGAGGATACAATACCAGCCTCTTCCAGTATCTTTAAATGCTTACTCACCGTGGACTGGGCAACCCCTAAAATTGCCCTCACCTCACACACGCACAGCACCCTCCTCTCCAACATCTTTACGATCTTTATCCTGTTTGGATCAGAGAGGGCCTTCATCACCTTTATAAACCTCTTCATATCTCCCCCAATTTATCGCTTTTTAGGAATATAGCTATCAACCCCATTCCCGTCAAGTCTCCTCTCATGAAACATGAAACATTTTTGTATCACAATTCATATTTGTATCTTTTTATATTCCATCTCACAAGGAAACATGGGTAAAGATTTAACGTATTTTCAAGCTATTGCATGCTGGTATGCCCCGTGCACCTTTTTGGAAAATTTTTTTTAAAGGGAGGTAGTGGTATGATATCCAATGCAGATGTGGTATGGGTCCTGGTGTCTGTAGGGCTCGTGATGCTAATGACTCCTGGCCTGGCAATTTTTTATGGGGGGCTGGTCAGGAACAAAAATGTACTAAATACTATCTTAATGAGCTTCATAGCCCTGGGGGTAATATCCCTTGAGTGGTTTATACTGGGATATTCCATGTCCTTTGGAAAAGACATGGGGGGAATTATTGGAGGGCTTAATCACTTTTTTCTCAAAGGGGTGGGGTTGTCCCCCTCACCAGATTATGGACACACCATTCCCCAGGCCCTTTTCATGCTCTTTCAGATGATGTTTGCAATTATTACCCCTGCCCTTATCTCAGGGGCCATTGTGGAGCGAATAAAGTTCTCCTCTTATGTGGCCTTTATCCTTCTATGGTCCATTTTTGTATACAATCCCCTCTGCCATTGGGTATGGGGAAAGGGAGGATGGCTGGCCCGTCTCGGAGTAATAGACTTTGCAGGGGGAATAGTGGTCCATATAAGTGCAGGCATCTCTGCCCTGGCTGCTGCACTGGTGGTGGGCAAAAGGAAGGGGTATCCTAGGGCAGAATTTGTGCCCCATAACCTTCCCTTAGCGGCCATTGGAGCAGGTCTGCTGTGGTTTGGTTGGTTTGGATTTAATGGGGGGAGTGCCCTGGCCGCTAATAAGATTGCCGTACTGGCCGCCGCCAACACCCATATAGCGGGAGCAGCTGCTGCAGTGGCCTGGATAGTTGCAGAGTGGCTACACATGGGAAAACCAAGCACCCTGGGTATTATTTCAGGACTTGTGGCAGGTCTGGCCACCATTACCCCAGCATCTGGCTTTGTCCCCATGTGGGCGGCCCTTATAATTGGACTGCTTGCAGGGGGAGTGAGTTATTTTGCCGTTATAGTAAAGGTAAGGATGGGATTTGACGATTCCCTGGATGCCTTTAGTATACACGGAATAGGTGGCATACTCGGTACCCTGTGTCTGGGGCTGTTTGCCGCATACGGGGCAAAAGGATTATTCTTCGGAAACCCCGCCCAGTTGGGTGCCCAATTTATGGGAGCAGCAGTGGCGGTTATCTATTGTGGGATACTAACTGCCACTATCTTAAAACTCATAGACGTAACCATTGGACTGAGGCCTGCTGAGGAAGATGAGGTGATGGGAATGGATTTGACTCAACACGGAGAAGAGGGTTATAAGATATAGGCCCATTGTATATATCTTACACAATCCGGGAGCCCTATATGAAGATTGCACTGGCCCAGATAAATCCCATTATAGGGGACTTTGAATACAACACCTCAAAGATCCATTCCTATATTGAACAGGCACACAAGAGGGGAGCGGACATGATCATCTTTCCAGAGCTCTCCCTCATGGGATACCCCCCCCTGGATTTTCTAAACCGCTCGGAATTTGTAAGGAGGTCCCTGGGGTATCTAGATACCATAAGGGGAATGAGCACTGGGATCGGTGTCCTCGTTGGGGGGGTTACGCCAAATCCCCGCGAAAAAGGGAGACCATATTTTAATAGTGCCATATTCTTCCATAGGGGGAAGATACTTCTGGAGTATCACAAACGTCTGCTTCCCACATATGATGTCTTTGATGAGGCCAGGTATTTTGAGCCAGGCGAGGATAGAGGAATAATAGAATTCCAGGATCTGAAACTTGGACTCACTGTATGCGAGGATATGTGGACACAGAGGGGCTTCTATCCCTATGAGTATAAAATAAAACCTGTTGACGAGCTAAAGGGAAAGGTGGATGTGGTTATCAACATCTCTGCCTCTCCCTATTATGTAAAAAAAGTAGAGGAGATTAAACGTCTCATCTCCCTTCACTGTGTGAAACTGAATGTCCCTTTTGTATATGTAAATCAGGTGGGGGGAAATGATGAACTCATATTCCAGGGTCATTCTATGGTCCTGTCCCCTGCAGGAGAACTCATCTTGAGGGCCAGGGACTTTAAAGAAGATCTGCTCATCTGGGAGGTGGAGAAAGACCCCATTGCAGGAGATATAGAGGAGATGGAAGAAGAGGATGAGGTGATTGAGGCCCTGGCAACGGGGATTAAGGACTATTGTAAAAAATGTGGCTTTAAAAAGGTGGTACTGGGACTCAGTGGAGGGATTGATTCCTCAGTTGTGGCATCTCTTGCCACCTATGCCCTGGGAAGGGAAAACGTGGTGGGAGTGGCAATGCCAGGTCCATATAACTCCCCCGAGAGCCTTGAAGATGCCTCTAACCTTGCAGAGAGGTTGAAGATAGAGTTTCATGTGGTTCCCATTGGAGAGATGTTTGAAGAACTAAAAAGGTCCCTCTCCCCTATCTTCTCAGGGCTAAAGGAAGATATTACAGAAGAAAATATGCAGTCACGTCTCAGGGGAATAATCCTCATGTCCATTAGCAATAAGTTTGGTTATCTCCTCTTAAATACAGGGAATAAATCAGAGCTGGCAGTGGGATACTGTACCCTCTATGGGGATACCAACGGAGGTCTTTCAGTGCTCGGGGATGTAAAAAAGCAAATGGTTTACAGGATAGCCCGTCGCCTAAATGAGAGGTTTGGATGGATACCAGAGAGGGTTTTTATAAAACCCCCTTCAGCAGAGCTACGACCTGATCAAAAGGACGAGGACTCTCTCCCCCCCTATGAGTTCCTGGATAAGGTCATCCATCTGTATATAGAAGAAGAGATAGGAGGAGATGAGATAATAGAGAGGCTGGGACACAAAGAGACAGTAAAGAGGATACTGGGTCTCATAAAACAAAATGAATATAAGAGGAGGCAAACCCCTCCTGTACTAAAGGTAACCAAACGGGCCTTTGGACTGGGATGGAGATTTCCCATCGCCCACGGCTATAGACCATAAAAAATTGGAGGTTTGTATGAAGAAGATAGAAGCTATTATAAAGCCCTTTAAGCTGGATGACGTAAAAGAAAAACTCACAGAAATAGGCATAAAGGGGATGACCATCACAGAGGTAAAGGGCTTTGGAAGACAAAAAGGACATACTGAGATATATCGGGGGGCAGAATATGTGGTGGATTTCCTTCCCAAGATAAAGATTGAAGTGGTGGTTCCAGATGAGATGGTGGAGGAGACCCTGGAGGTGATATGCCGCTCAGCCAAGACTGGAAAGATAGGGGATGGAAAGGTCTTTGTGATACCAGTGGAGGAGGTAATAAGGATAAGGACAGGAGAAAAAGGAGAGGTCGCAGTTTAAAATATACAAAAATGTACCTCTTTCCACATGGGATATATTTAAGGATAACAACCCAATAGCACCCCTTACAAAAAAGATGGTACAAAAATGTACTTAAAACACCAGGAGATTGAAAATAATCTAAAAAGATGTTAAGGGATTGTGCAGTTGTTTTATATGGCATAAAATTTGTAGAAAGGGAGAAAACCAAAAGAGTTAGGAGGTATTAAATGAATCCAAAAGAGGTCTTGGAATTTGCAAAAGAGAATAAGGTAAAGATGGTTGATTTACGGTTTGTGGACTTTCCAGGGGTATGGCAGCACTTTTCCGTGCCCATAGAGGAATTTGACGAGGGGACCTTTGAGAGTGGAGTGGGTTTTGATGGCTCCAGCATAAGGGGATGGAAATCCATCAACGAAAGTGATATGCTGGTTATTCCGGATCCAGCTACTGCCACTATTGATCCATTTTTTGAGGTCCCTACCCTTACCCTCATCTGCAATATAGTGGACCCGGTGACCAAGGAAAAATATGCCAGGGACCCCAGGTATATTGCACAAAAGGCAGAAGAATATCTAAAATTTACAGGCATTGGGGATACTGCCTATTTTGGTCCTGAGGCAGAATTCTTTATCTTTGATGATATTCGCTACGACAATAATGCCAACTACAGCTTCTATTTTGTGGACTCCACTGAAGGGATATGGAACTCTGGGAAGGAAGAAGGGCCCAACCTTGGGTACAAGCCCAGATATAAAGAGGGATATTTCCCTGTACCACCAACTGATTCCTTTCAGGACATAAGGACCGAAATGGTATTGAAAATGGAGAAAGTGGGGATCCGCATAGAGTGTCAGCACCACGAGGTGGCCACTGCAGGCCAGGCAGAAATTGACATGAGGTTTGCCCCCCTGGTCCAGATGGGCGATCAACTCATGTGGTTTAAATATATCATCAAAAACGTGGCTAGAAAGCACAACCGGACCGCCACCTTTATGCCAAAACCCATCTTTGGGGACAATGGATCTGGCATGCACACCCATGTGAGCATCTGGAAGGATGGGGAGCCAATGTTTGCAGGAGACAAATATGCAGGCCTCAGTGAAGTGGCCATGTATGCTATTGGAGGGGTGTTAAAGCACGCCAAGGCCCTATGCGCCTTTACCAACCCCACCACCAACTCCTACAAGAGGCTGGTACCTGGATATGAGGCACCGGTAAATCTTGCATACTCCTCCAGAAACCGCAGTGCCGCCATCAGGATTCCAATGTACTCCCCCTCTCCAAAGACCAAGAGACTGGAGGTGAGGTTCCCTGATCCCTCCTGTAATGGCTATATGGCCTTTAGTGCCCTGCTTATGGCCGTTCTAGATGGAATTGAAAACAAGATAGATCCAGGAGAGCCTCTGGATAAAGACATCTATTCCCTCTCCCCTGAAGAACTAAAGGACGTGGATTCCACCCCAGGTTCCCTTGAAGAGGCCCTGGATGCCCTGGAAAAGGATTACGAATTCCTCCTTAAAGGGGATGTATTTACTGAGGATGTGGTAAAGGCATGGATCAGTTATAAGAGGGAAAACGAGGTGGATCCCATAAGGCTTAGACCTCATCCCTATGAGTTCATGCTCTACTACGACATTTAAAGGAGGTATGTGCCTCTTATCTAGTGTGAAAAGAGGTGCTGGAGTATTAAGCCTGTCCATCATGGGCAGGCTTAATTTTTCCCAACCATAAGGTAAAGGACTTTTTAAGGATGTCAGGGCTCAGGGGAGATGTAGAAGGGGCACTGAAAGAAATAGGGGTATATTCCAGGTACCTGGAGAGATTATCCAGGGAGGATAGACATAGACAATGGCTCCTGGAGGGAGGGGGTGCCTTTAGAAGATATCCCCTCATTGAATTATACCGGGAATTGCGAAAAGCATGTGATACCCTCTGTGAGGTCTCTTCTTTGAAATATGTCCTGAGAGAGTTTAAGCAAAGGCATTTTCTCCGACTGGGACTCATGGATTTTATGGGGTCCATCTCATTTGAGGAGATGGTTGCATCTATATCTGCCTTGGCAGAGGTATGTCTTCAGGTCCTATTGGAAAGGTGCCTGAGCAAGGATGGAGCCCTTCTCTTAAATCTATCTCCCCCTGGAGATCTCCCCTGTTCCCTGGTAATCCTGGGCTTTGGAAAACTGGGGGGAAGGGAGCTAAACTTTGTATCGGATATTGACATAGTATATCTATATTCCTGCAAAGGGAGGGGAAGTAGAGACAATACATTTTATACTAAGGTGGCCCAGATCATAAATCACATAATGGAGGACACCTTTGAAGGGGATAGGGTCTTTAAGGTGGACAATCGCCTGAGGCCAGGAGGAAAAGACTCCCCTCTGGTACCCTCAGTAGAGGGGGCAGTGGAATATTATCTCCTCTCTGGTTCTCCGTGGGAGAGACAGGCCCTTTTAAAGGCCCGGGGGGTGGCAGGGGACAGGAAGTTGGCAGGAAGTTTCCTAAAGGAGATACGCCCCTTTATATTTAGACGCTTTCTGGATTTTCAGGCCATTGATGAAATACGCTCCATGAGGGACAGGATACTCCGGGAGAGTGAGTCCCTCTCTGGGGGAAAGAGGGATGTAAAATTGGGGCCAGGGGGCATCCGGGAAATAGAATTCATTGTACAGTCCCTTCAGCTTATATATGGGGGAAGGTATCCTGAACTCAATGAGACAAATACCCTTAGCTGTCTGAAGCGACTGAAAGAGATAGGCATTCTCAAAGGGGGAGATGAGAAGGAACTTGCTGAGTGTTATATATTTCTCAGGAGGGTGGAACACTGGATACAACTGGACAAAAACCGCCAGTGGAGCAAACTGCCATCTGGAGAGGAGGACCTTGTTCGTCTTAGCAAGGTCATGGGATTTGCCGGGGATCCAAAGGCATTTTTGAAAAGATATGAAGAGGTAACACACCGGGTACACCTCCACTTTAAGGAACTCTTCTCCCCGGAAAAACACATCTCTCCTTCCACTTCTGCCCCTCCAGGACTAAGTAGCCTTGGCTCCCATATATATCTCTCAGGCCTCTCCCCTGCCTTTCAAAGAAGTATCCTTCAGATCCTCAAAGGGTTGGAACAGGGCCTATCTCCAGGGTCTCAAAAAACCGCCATGAGTCGCCTCTCCTCTTATTTTAAAAAGATAACCCCCCGCAAGGGACTTGTAAGATATGTGGAAAGACATCCCCAAGAGGTGGGCAGGGTCCTCAACGTCATGTACAGAAGCAAATTCATCTATGATATACTAATGGCCCAGCCTGCCCTTATTGAGGGGGTGGTGGAATCCTTTTCTCTGCCCCCTGGAGACTGGATGGAGAGGGCAAGGCGCATTGTGGAAGGACTTCCCTTTGAAGAGGCCATGGAGTGGGTTAGGAGGATAAAAAACGAAAGGATACTCTTTTTGGCCACTGAAGACATAAGTGGAAGGGTCTCCCTCCCGGAGCTATTGGTATCACTTTCCAGGCTGGCGGACTTTATTATTCAAATCACTTATGATAAGGTCCTTGCCCACCTGGGGGAAAACAGGGACTATCCCCTGGGGATAATTGCTCTGGGAAAACTGGGGTCCTACGAGCTGGGGTATTTTTCAGACCTGGATATGATGTTTGTATATGAGCCAGGGAAGGGAGAGGACCCGGATATTATCCCTGATAGGGCCATAAAGATAGTCCAGAGGTTAACTCGCATGTTAAGGACCCCCCTCCAGGATGGTCCAGGCTATGAGGTGGATACCAGGCTCAGACCAACAGGCAATTATGGCCCCCTGATTGTGACCAGCCAGAGATGGATGCAATACTACAGGGACGAGGCAGACATCTGGGAACTTCAGTCTCTTATAAGGTTCCGACCTGTGGCAGGCAGGGAGTCTGTGATGACTCCACTGGAGGGGTTCATAAGGGAAGAGCTGTTTGAGAAAGAGATGCCAGAGAATATGGTATGGAAGAGGGTGGTGGAGATGAGAAGGAGGATAGAAGAGGAACGGGCACAGGAGGAAGGGAGTGAGGTCCTGGACCTCAAGCTGGGGAGGGGAGGAATGGTGGAGATAGAGTTTCTCACCCAGGCATGTGTCCTTACCTCTTCATTTTTCCCCCAGAAAAAAGACACCCTCTCTCTGATAGAGCTCCTCAAGGAAGGTCTGGGGCTTAGCAGAGAGAATATCACCCTCTTAAAGCAGGCCCTTCTTTCATATCACTTCTTAATACAACGTATCCATCTCCTTACCAATCTGGGTATATCTCGCCTGGATAGAGAGCACTTTACCACCATGAAGGAGATGGGACTTTTGGGTAACTTCCCCTATCTACAGGATTGGGAGGATATAATCAAATACAGGAAGGTGGTTAGGAGGATATGGGAAGGTGTTATTAATAAAAAATTAAAAGCGGAGTGCTGAATATGTGTCGTTTAATTGCAATCACATCTGATGTCCCAAAATCTCCCATGCTGGCCATTGAGGCCCTGGATGTGATGAAAGAGGGTCACGATGGTTCAGGTGTGGGTCTTTTTATGACAGACCTTGCAGGGGTCTTTGAGGAGCTCAAGGACTACCCTATCCTATCTGGTATCTTCACCAAAGAAGGGATGAAGATGCTGGACAGTTATCTCATGCCCATGGGGTTCAAGACCAAATACAATCACTCCATCAAGGTAAAAAAGGACCCCCCAAAGGGCGTACCCAAGAGATATATGTATCACATAAGGGCCTATGAATATCCCGAGGAATGGGAAGGGCTCAGTGAAGAGGAAAAATCCTTGAGACTGATGATGATACGCCTAAAGCTCAGGGAAATGGGCCTCAAGGACGAGCAGATGATAGTCTATAGCTTCTGGCCAGATGTAATCCTCATAAAAGAGATAGGGGACCCCTTTGCAGTGGCAGAGTATCTGGACCTGGCCACCTCTGGATTAAAGGCAAGGGTGATTATGGCACAGGGAAGACAGAATACAAACTATGCCATAAACCTCTATGCCTGCCATCCCTTTTTTATCCAAGGAGTGGCCTCCATGACCAATGGGGAAAATACCGCCTTTGTCCCTATCAGGGAATTCCTGGAGTCCAGGGGATTCCCGGGATATGTGGGCTATCAATCAGACTCAGAGGTCTTTACTCACATCTTTCACTACATGCTCCATTCCCTGGGACTACCAGTGGAGTTCTACAAACATATAATTACCCCCCTGCAGGATGAAGACATAGAGACACATCCAAACAGGGACTTTTTAAAACAACTTAAACACTCCTGTAGAAGGCTGATAATTGATGGTCCCAACTGTGTAATAGGATGCATGCCTGACAAGACCCTTGTTATGGTACAGGACAGGAAGAAACTTAGACCGGGGATCGTAGGAGGCAAAAGGGGATTTTTTGCATTTTGTTCTGAGGTGTGTGGCCTTGATTATGTGCTCAAAAAGGAGCTTGGGGAAAACAATTTTGAGTATTTTCAGCCCATGTATATAGATACAGTTTATGTCACCACTGACCGTAAGGAGGTTAAAAAGTGTTCTCAAATGGACCCATTACACCTTCCCAATTGAGTCTCAAGGACCTTCCGTGGCTCATCCATTGGGATAGGGACAAATGTCAACTGTGCGGGAGGTGTGTAGCCGCATGTCCTGTGAGGGCAATTGAACTGGGAGTGTTCAGGAAAAGGATAGTGGAGGCCCCCCTGGATAACAAAGAGGCTCACACCAATGTATATAAGGTATTTTATGGGATAAAACAAAAGGATGACCCCGCTCACGCCTGTATTGGGTGCGGATTATGTAGCAAGGTATGTCCAAATCAGGCCATTATTCCCTTCCACAACGATGAGATAGACAAGCTGAGATTCCACATAAACCTTGGGGGACAGCCCAGGCGCAGAGGGGGGAGGAGAAATGTATCCCAGAGTCTCCTGGACAGGATAAAATTTATCCGAATATCCATGCTCACAGACCCTGCCCTGGATGCAGGACGACATGAGTTTGAACTTAGGACCCTGCTAGGTCGTGTACTTCCCCCTGAGGAGACACTGGAATTATACCGGGAGCAGGGATGGATACCTCCAGTGAGAGAGATATATCCCCTTATCATTGGGGGAATGTCCTTTGGGGCCCTTTCTCCCAATATGTGGGAGGGCCTGGTAATGGGAGTTACCTATCTCAACGAAGAGCTGGGGATGCCTGTGAGGATGTGCACAGGGGAAGGGGGATGTCCTCCCAGACTCCTGAGATCCAGGTTTTTAAAATACATTATCCTCCAGATAGCCAGTGGCTACTTTGGATGGGATGAGATAATACACGCCATCCCTGAGATGAAGGAGGACCCCTGTGCCATTGAGATAAAATACGGCCAGGGGGCAAAACCAGGGGATGGGGGCCTGCTCATGTGGTACAAGGTCAATAAATTAATAGCCGCCATCAGGGGCGTCCCTCCAGGGGTAAGCCTTCCTTCCCCTCCCACCCATCAGACCAAATACTCCATTGAGGAGTCAGTGGCAAAGATGATCCAGTCCATGTATATGGCATGGGGCTTTCGTGTCCCTGTGTATCCCAAGATATCAGGGACATCCACTGCCCTTGCAGTGCTAAACAACCTCACCAGAAATCCCTATGCAGCCGCACTTGCCATAGATGGAGAGGATGGGGGCACAGGGGCGGCATACAATGTGTCCATGGACCACATGGGACATCCCATAGCCAGCAATATCAGGGATTGTTATCTCAATCTGGTGAGATTGGGAAAACAAAACGAGATACCCCTGTTTGGGGCAGGTGGGATCGGAAAGAATGGAAACCTGGCGGCAAATGCAGCAGCCCTTATTATGCTGGGTGCAAGCGGTGTGCAGGTAGGCAAATATATCATGCAGGCCGCAGCAGGTTGCATTGGTTCTGAGGCGGATAGATGCAATATATGTAATATTGGTCTGTGCCCAAAGGGCATTACATCTCAGGACCCCAGGATATACAGACGCCTTGACCCGGAAAAGGTGGCAGAAAGACTGGTGGATGTGTTTCTGGCCTTTGACACAGAGTTGAAAAAGATAGTGGCTCCCCTTGGGCGTTCAACCTCCCTCCCCATTGGGATGTCAGATGCCCTTGGGATTGATGACTATCATGCCGCTGAGAGGTTAAAGATAAAATATGTGGTATAACTTTAAGGGATAGGGTTAAAGCTATGGGACAGAAAATAAGAGACGCATATTATATCCCAGGAAGGGAAAACGGAAAAAGGGTGGATTCCCGCATACTGGAAGAGAGAATACAGAGGGCAGTAGAGCATGGATATAGAAAGATAGAGGTGGAGGCATGTGGTCAACACGGCATTGGAGGACGACTATGGAAGGCAGGAGAAGAAGAGGTGGTGGTATATGTGAGTGGTCCTCCTGGACAGAGGGTGGGCTCCATGGGGTTCCCCAACACCCGGGTGGAGGTGCTGGGAAATGCCTCAGATGATGTTGGATGGTTAAATGCAGGGGCAGAGATAGTTGTCCACGGTCATGCCTCCAATGGAGTAGGAAATGCCATGGCCCAGGGGAGGATATATATTGGAGGAAACATCGGGGCCAGGGGAATGACCATGACCAAATATAATCCCCGTTTTGATCCACCTCAACTCTGGGTCCTGGGCTCAGTTGGAGACTATTTCGCAGAATTTATGGCAGGAGGGATTGCAGTAATCTGTGGTTATAGACCTCAGAACCCATCCAATGTACTGGGATATAGACCATGCGTGGGCATGGTGGGTGGAAAGATATTTGTACGGGGAAATTATAAGGCCTTTAGTGAAAAGGATGCCAAAAAGGTCCAGATAGGGGAAGAGGAATGGGAGTGGCTAATCTCTAACCTCAAGGTCTTTCTCCAAAAGATAAACCGAGAGGAATTGTTTGAAGAACTCTCCAGATATGAGGACTGGACCCTTATAGTTGCAAGGTCCCCTCAGGAAAAGCGCAGTAGTGCCCTTAGAGATATGCACGAATTTTACGAGAAGGTGTGGTGCAGGGAGCTGGGAAAGGGGGGACTCATTGGAGACCTGGTGGATTTTGACAGGGGTCCCATTCCCATCATCACCACAGGGGAACTTAGAAGGTATGTGCCAGTGTGGGAGAATAAAAAATACGCCGCCCCATGTGAATATGCCTGTCCCACAGGCATACCTGTACACGAGAGGTGGGCTCTTATTCGGGAAGGTCGAATGGATGAGGCCGTGGACATGGCCATGTTTTACACCCCCTTCCCTGCCACTGTTTGCGGATATCTGTGTCCCAACCTGTGTATGGACAATTGTACCAAGCGGGACTTTGGCATGGAGCCAGTGGATATTACCCTTCTGGGGAAAAAAGGGGTGGAGGCAAAGGCCCCAAGGACACCTGAGATAACAGGCAAAAAAATAGCCGTTATTGGAGGTGGACCAGGGGGTATCTCGGTGGCCTGGCAACTGAGGATGAAGGGACATCATGTGACAATATTTGATAGGGAAGAGGAGCTGGGAGGAAAGATAAGGGAGTACATCCCCAGATCCCGTATCCCTGATGAGGTATTGAAGAGAGAGCTGGAAAGGGTGAGAGAGGTGGTGGAGCATGTGCAACTCAACAGGGATATAGATAGAGATGCCTTCTCAGACATCCTGAAAGGGCATGACTATGTGGTGATAGCCATTGGTGCTCAGCGTCCCAGGCTCCTGCCTGTGGAGGGAAAAGAAAGACTCATCCCTGCCCTGGACTTTTTGAAAAAGAGCAAAAGGGACGAGATAGACCCAGGCAAAAGGGTGGTGATAATTGGTGCAGGAAACGTGGGATGTGATGTGGCAACAGAGGCCCACAGGCTGGGAGCAGAGGATATAACCCTTATAGACATCCAGGAACCCGCCTCCTTTGGTAAGGAAAGGGAAGAAGCGGAAAAGGTAGGGGCAAGATTCCAGTGGCCTGTATTTACTAAAAAGATAACTGAGCAGGGGGTGATAACAGACACTGGAGAGCTCATCCCCGCAGATACCGTGGTTATTGCCATTGGAGATGTGCCTGAACTGGAATTCTTACCAGAGGACATTGAGATTGAGCGAGGATTTATAAAGGTAAATGAATTTTATCAGACCTCCAATAAAAAGGTCTTTGCAATTGGAGATGTGGTGAAACTGGGGCTTATAACCGACGCCATTGGGGCTGGTGTGGTAGCCGCCAACTCCATAGATGCCCTCAGCAGGGGCCAAAGACCAGTTAGAGAAGAAAGGCCCCAGATAGATAAATCCAGGATGACGCCCTTTTACTTTGATCCCCGCATCTCCTCCTACAGGGGAGTGGAACACTGTGCCTCAGAATGTATGTCCTGTGGAAGATGCAGAGACTGCGGTATATGTATTACACTTTGTCCCCAGGGGGCCATAGAAAGGGTGGAAGAAAAAGATGGCTCCTTTAGACTTGAGGCCAATCCCAACAGATGTATTGGGTGTGGTTTTTGTGCAGATGTATGTCCATGTGGAGTCTGGAGACTGGTCCCAAACGATCCAGTATTCTAGCACCGCAGAGGCAAGAAAACCTCATCTTTCTTTTCAAGGTGCCTTATAAGTTACAGCGAGAATGAGGTTTGCCAACAAAACTCCCCCAAAAAGGCCCTCTCCCCCTCGCAGGGAAAGAGGGCCTTTTTTATTGACACCCATGCCCTGGCTCCCTTAAAGTGGGCCCATATATAACTCCCAAAGGAGGCTTTATATTATGAGCACCATTGTACCAGAGGAAAAAAGGGTAAAGGATGCAGTGGAGTGGATATCCCTTAAAAAGGGCGACTCTCCCCTGGAAGAACTCCTAAAGGAGGCCTCATTTAAGTTCAACCTCACCCCAAAGCAAGAGGAATATCTCAGAAGGATATTCTTAAAATCAGTCCCCCATTAAGTCCCCCATGCCCAAACTTCCCCTCCTCTATCGGAAGCTATTTGCAGAGCTTTCCCTTATTCACATCCTCTGTCTCTCAGTATTTATCTCTCTCATAGTACTGGGACGACTCCTTCAACTGGGAAAGATGCTCGTCTCCCTGGACCTATCCATTGGGGATGTGGGGAAACTCATGTTTTTTCTCTGTCCCTTCTTCCTCTTTGTCCTGCTCCCTGTTGCCTGTATGCTCAGTATGTTTCTCACCTTTCAGAGGATGAGTGCAGACAGGGAGCTTATTGCCCTGAGGAGTTCAGGTATCTCCATGATAAACATCCTTCCCCCGGCCATGGTCTTTCTTCTCCTCATTACAGGGGTAAATTTCTGGATCTCATTTACTGGCATCTCCTGGGGAATGGAAAGGTTTTATGACCATTTGATCTCCCTGGCCAGGACAAAGGCAAGGCTCTCTCTAAGGCCAGGGTATTTTTGCTCTGAATTTCCATCACTTACCCTATATGTACAGAATGTGGAGCACAAAAAAGGGGAGGTCACCCACATCTTTATTGAAAATAAAAAGCTGGCAAAATCCACTGTAATTGTAGGCCCTAAGGGGGAGCTGGAGTGGGACCCCTCCCGGAAGATCCTCTATTTCTCCATCAAAAATGGCAGGATATACTCCCTGGATACCTCTTCTCCATCCATTATATCTTTCCAGGAATATGATATGAAATTGGACCTGAAGAGACTGTTTAAGGGACTGCACCTAAATTCCCATGAGCCCAAGTTTATGTCCTGGAGAAAGATAAACGACCTTTTGAAAAAAATGAACAAAGGACAAAAGGCCTCCTATACTGAGCTACTTGAAGAATGGCACAAGAGACTGGCCATCCCCCTTTCCTGTATTGTGCTGGGACTATTTGCCATCCCCCTTGCCTGGATACTGGAGGGGGTAAAAAGGATATACGGCAGTTTATTTATGATGGGTATGTTCCTGCTCTACTATAGTCTCTTTGCCCTGGGAAAATCCCTGGTGGAGGGAGGAGCACTATCTCCGTGGATCGGAATATGGGCCCCTAATATCCTTTTTTGTATATTCACTGCATGTGCTTTTTATCTGGCCCTGGGGGAGAAGGTAAAATATTTTGTGAGAAACTAAAAAATGAAGACAAAGATACTTCATCGTCATTTTATAGTAGAGAACCTGTCTCTATTATCTCTGTGTCTGGGCTCCTCTCTTGGGATATACCTCCTAGTAGACCTATTTGATAGGCTGGACAATTTTTTAAACAAGGGCTCTCCTCCCTCTCTAATAATTAAGTATTTCCTATTAAAGATACCTCTTATAATCTCTCAGATATTCCCTCTGGTGTTCTTTTTGACTCTTATCATACAGCTTTCCCTTATGAGGAAAAATAGAGAGATAGAGGCACTAGAGGCGTCTGGAATAAATTTTTCCAGAATTATCCAGTTTATAATAGGATATTGCATTGTATTTTGTATCATTCAATTATTCTTCTCGCAGTATATTGCTATAAACGTCCAGAGAGAAGTGAGGTTTATCTGGGATAACCTGGGCAAAAAACATGTCCAGGAAAACAGCTCATTAAAGAATATCTGGTTTAGAAAGGGGAAATACATTGGATTTATAAAAGAATTATCCCCTGAAGGGAGGGCCAGGGAGATCCGTATCTATGAGATAAAAAGGGATTTCTCTGCCATAAACAAAGTAATAGTTGCACCCAGTGGGAGGGTAAAAAGGGATTCTCTTCTCCTGAAGGGTCCCATTATTTTTTCTCCTGAGGACTTCTCCACCAGACATAAAAAAACACTCCTTATTCATGCAGAGGACATTGTCTCCCTCCTTCATCTCTCAGCCACATCCAGGATAGAAGATATTTCCCTCTGGAAGTTAAAGGGACTTATAAGGGAGCTAAAGAGAAGCGGAAGCAATGTGGAGGAGATGTTAACTGTGTGGTATGGAAAACTTGCCTATGGATTTTCCCTTCTGTTTCTGGCAATGGGGGCTATTGTAATCACCCTTAGAAGTGAAAACATGGCACTTAACATCAGCATTGGTCTAGGAATATGTTTCCTATTCTATGGAATCACTGTATTGGGAAATGTCCTGGGAAGACATGGTATTGTTCCCCCCTTTATAGGGGCGTGGGGGGCAAATATATTGTTTGGGGGAGTGTTCTCCTCTCTCCTCATTATAAGACGTATGAAACCCTGAGCAGTGAGGCCTTTTTAAAGTATCTTCCAGGTAAGGGCACGGGCCTTTCCTGTAAGGGAAAAGGAAATGGATTCATGGCCCTGGCGAAGCTCTCCAGTTAGATATAGCCGAGAAGTATATAGGGGATGGCAAAGGATTATCCTCCCCTTTAACACAACTCCCTTCTTACCATACACAGAATTCATTTCCACCTTCTCTAAAAATAGCCTCTGACTCCCCTCAAGTATAAGATGTGCCTTTGTGGAAAACTCCCCATTTATGGACCTAAATGCATAGATATTGGACCTTAATCTAACACCTCTGACATCCAAAAGGATGTCCTCCTTGCCCCCTCCCCTCCCCTGCAGATGGGAGATGGAGAC
>Ga0256914_1001515_pt1 | contig 20722 bp, 17 predicted proteins | sample HulkmetaG_FD_191571 | JGI IMG/M metagenome (GOLD analysis project Ga0256914, IMG submission 191571) | Hydrothermal chimney microbial communities from Main Endeavour vent field at the Juan de Fuca Ridge, Pacific Ocean - Hulk | ecosystem: Environmental > Aquatic > Marine > Hydrothermal vents ... | reverse complement strand
AGGAATTTAGTAGAGATAGTAAGTCCTAACCCTGTTCCTCCATATTTTCTTGTAATAGAGACATCAGCTTGAGTAAAGGCAGCAAAGACATTGAGCTGTTGCTCTTTGGTCATACCTACGCCATTATCTTCGATACTAAAAGCGATCTCTGCTCTATTATCCTCTGTCTTTACTTTGAGAATTTCAACATTGATACGTCCTCCAAAATCAGTAAACTTAACGGCATTGCTCATGAGATTAATAAGCACCTCTTTGATCTTGACAGCATCACCCAAAAGTTTTTTGTTGATCTTTGGATCAATGAAAAAGTTAAGTTCAATATTCTTCTCGGAGGCTTTGACCCCATAGGTCTCAATGGCATTTTCAAACTCAACAATAGGATCAAAGACAATGGTCTCTAGCTCAACATTATTGCTCTCAATCTTGGAGAGATCAAGAATATTGTTGATAATGCTTAATAGATTCTCAGAACTCTTCTCGATAATGGTAGTAAACTCTAGTTGTTCACTATTGAGATCTGTACTTTTGAGCAGTTCTGTAAATCCCACAATGCCATTAAGTGGGGTACGAATCTCATGAGACATGTTGGCAAGGAAGAGTGATTTTGATTCATTAGCTTCAAGGGCTTGCATCTTATCTTGTCTGGCATTTTCGATAAGAAGCTCAAGGAACATATAGGCATCTTTGATCCCTTTGGTAGTATTAAGGTCAATACTTTTGACGGTATTGATACTAGGAACATCAAAGTTACTATCTGATTCTATCTCTTTAACTGTATTGTTGAGAATATCCTCTAGGCTCTTGATATTGTTAGCGATCTCTTTGCTTGTAGTAAACCCAAGAATCGTTAGGAGAAGTGCCAAAATCCAAAAGAAACCAGCTACAATCAAAATAATAATCTGGTTTAAAACATAGGCATTGGTCTGCTCCCATAGGGACTTTTCGATCTTTTTTTGTATCTGAGCAAATTGACTAATCTTGTCAGTGTGCATGGTAAACCAACTCTCAGGCTCAATGGTAAACTCCCCATCATTGATATTTGATTGTAGTTTAGAGTAGCTGGTCTCAATCTCTCGATTAATCTTTTTATAATCTTTGGTATCGATATGAGAGAAGATATTGTCTTTGAGGATATCATCTTGAATCTCTAAAGGGCTAAAGGTATTGGCTTTGCTTTTTGTTTGATTCCAAAAAGTGATCTCTTTTTGGGTCATAGGAATCTGTCGGGTTAAAAAATAGCTTACAAAATCACGCTCTAGCGAAGAGTTCTCTGTAGCAATGTAGAGTTGAGAAAGAGAGGTGATTAGTGAAGAGATCTTATCATTGAGCTTATAGTGGTTGATAAGAAGCTGTTGTCTTAAAATTGGTTGCGTTAGATCTTTGGTAAATTTTTTGTAGAATGCAATGGCAAAAGGGATCTCTTGATGATCAATTTTTCTTCTAAGAGAGGGGAGTTGATTAAGATTATTAAATATATTTTGAGGATCATACCCCTTTTGTGAGTTAAATAGTCCTGAGAAAAATGAGTCATGGTTAATTGAAACCATAGCGCTTTTGGCTTGATTGATAACCTTATCTGTCTCTATTCGTTGTCGTTTAAGTTCATCAATTGCATTACTACCGTTAGATCCCAAAACAATAGAGGAGAGTCCTCTCTCTTTGCCTACTTCTGTAATAATTTTGTTGAAGTGAACATTGTTTTTGATAATCTGCTTAAGTTCATCAGCTTTGTAGTATTCTCCATAAGAGATAAATAAAAAATAGCTTGAGACGACAAACAGTAAGACAATAGGTAGCATGCTGATGAGTTTAAGTTTATTATTAATTCGCATTATTCTGTCCTATGAAGAATGGTTTATGGTCGATTTGATTGTTTCATATAATCTTCTAATGAGATAAATAAACCCCAATATTTGGTAAATAGGGCTTCAAGCTTCTCATACTCTGTACAGAATTGAATCTCCTCTAAAACATCAGCAAGTTCATTGATTCTTAGGTTACTAGCTGCCCCTTTGAGTTTATGTCCCAACTCATGGATATTATCCATATCTTTTTGGTAGTAAGATGCCAAGAGATGATCTTTGTCATGGCGAGCCTGCTCAATAAAGTCATCTACAAACTCTTCGATAAGTACTACGGGAAGATTAAGCTCCTCTGCTGCTATTTTAGGATCATAATTGATAGGAAGTGCTTCTATTCCCTCAAATGAAAATTTGTTATCCTCTATATTCGATGTGGGTTGTGTTGTACTGCTCTTCTTTTCTAAATCAAGAATCTCCAACTCTCCTATAGATCCATCGCCAATCTCCTCAAGCTTAGGCTCTTCTATGGTATTGTAGTTTGAAGAGTTTTTATTTTTTGATGACTCTACTGTTTGTAGAAGTTCCGTAAAGGTACTCTTTAGCTCCTCTTCCTTCTCTTCGAGTTTTTTAGAATCCTCCTCTAGCAGATCTTCAAGTTCATTGTAGTTTGCTGGTCGTTTGAGTGTTAGAAGGGCTAACTTCGTATAGTACTCATCAATATAAGGGAGCCGTTCTGCTTTGGAGAGTTTTTTTATCTTCAGTAGTAAGATATTGATATTCGGAATTTTAAGGGTCAAGGCAAGGTTGGATAGATTTTTAATCGCCTTATCATCCCCCTCTTGTAGCCTCTTCTCATCAATAATCGATTGATCAATAAAGCTATCAAGATAGAGTTTATAGTCATCAATACTTAGCCCAATCTCCTTGGAGATCTTCTCAACATTAAGATAGATAGGCTCATAGTTGATCTGTAGATGATGTACCGTATTGGCAGCTTCGATAACATTACTTAGCTTGATTAGCTCTACTGGACCATCTTTGGCATATAGTGGTATTTTTGTAAAGTTTGCTTCAATTTTTTTCTCTTCTTGTTTAATTGTTAGCTTATTATTCTCAACAGTGATATGGTCACTAATGTTATGTGCTAAAAGCTCTTCAAATGTTTTATATCCAAGTAGATTGATAAATGCTTCATCTGCTAATATCAATTCATTATTTTTATTATATCCATAATACATAATCTATTTTACCTCTATTCTTTAATCATATTGAGCATAATGCTCAATGGCTTCTTCTATATCAATTTTAGATGCGGGTCGGTGTACAACAATAAAGCCAATAAGATTTTGCTCTTTATCATATTTTGGAGTACAGTGAACACTACTCCAAAAATACATGCCATCGCGACGTATATTTTTAAGTGTGCTAAACCATTTTTTCATGCGTTTGTCTACCGCCCATAATTTTTTGTATACAGAACTAGGAACATCTGGGTGTTTGAAGATTCTATGGTTTTTACCAATCAATTCATGTTTTCTAAAACCAGTAACTTCGGCAAAATTTGAATTGACAAATGTAATAATGCCGTTAGTATCTATCTCATATATTAAATTATTGGTATAGGTATATTCAATATCTAATGCAATTAAGTGTTGCACATGGTTCCTTTCTAAAATGGTTCTATCGATTTTGCACTTCAGTAACTTTATTATAAAATTACTAAAAAATAATTTAAATCAATCTATTTGTAAAAATTAAGCAATATTTTTAAGATATTTTTTACATTTTCTATTCCTCACTGTTTTGCTAGATAAAATTTTATTTTTTTTTGATAGATTTTGTTTTTATAATAGTAGCAATTTTTTGACTACTTGCAACTGAAATCTCCTCAAAAGAGGCTTGATTTATCGCCTCAAATGTGCCAAAATAGTTCAAGAGTTTTTTAACCGTAGCAGGACCAATTCCTTTTTTTTCCAATAGAGAATTTTTGTGATCCTCTTTGCGTTTTCTGTTTTGATGATAGGTTATGGCAAAGCGGTGTGCTTCATCTCTTAGACGCTGTACCCACTGTAGCCGTTTGTCTGTTGGCTTGAGTTCAAAAAGTCCTTTTGTAGTATGGATGATATCTTTAGCCGCCCCTTTGGCACGATGAGCTTTGGCATCGAGCTTCTCCTTGGCAATGGCAATAACCTCTAAGTTAATACCCGCCTCTTGGAGAAGATCAACTGCTAAAATACGTAGCGTCTCTCCCCCATCAAGTATCCAGAGATCAGGAGGTGAATTCTCCCCAAAATCACTAATACGTCGAGAGAGCATCTCTCGCATCTGTCCATACTCATCTTTGGCATCCAAGGCATAGCGTCGATAGGCAGATCTCTGCCAACCATTCTCACTCCATACCACCATTGCTCCTACTGTTGCTACCCCCATCATGTGAGAGTTGTCAAATATTTCGACACGATAGGGGATATTCTGAAGGTCAAAGAGTTTGGCAATTTTTGGTTCAATACTCTCCTCTTGAGTTTGATTTTCACCCTTTAGAATCTCATGGGCATTAGCAATAGCCAATTTGGTTAATTTTGCTTTGACTCCTCGTTGGGGGGAGAGAATGGTTATTTTATATCCAAAACGCTGGGTGAGTAGTTGGGCTATTTGGGTTTGATCCTCAAAAGGGTGTGCGACAAGAATCTGCTTGGGGATATCAGGAGTCTCATAGGTATAAAACTCCAAAAGAGCCTGTTTGTATGCCTCATTCTCATCATAAATCTCTACCCCTCTAAAGGTTGAAAAATCCGAAGAGATAAGCCTTCCTTGACGCATAAAGAGTTTGATGATAACCCCTTTGGTCGCACCATTGATAATGGCAAATATATCAAGATCTTCTTGAGTTGTAAGATCAATATTGGAGGTGATGGTAAGCGACTCAATGGTTTTGATATTATCTCGCAGTGTAGCCGCCTCTTCATAGCGTTCTAGCATTGCTAACTCCATCATCCTTTGGGTGAGCTTTTCAGTAAGAATGGAGCGTTTGAGGATCGCCTCTTTTGCCTCTTGGATAATAGCATGATACTCATCAAAGCTAACTCTTCCTTCGCAAGGAGCCAAACATCGGTTGATCTGATAAAAGAGACAGGCTCTCTTCTCTTTGAGACAGGATCTCTTTTGTACCAGAGGGAAAAGCTCATAGAGGGTATCAAGCAGAACTTTTCCTCCATTGGGAAAGGGACCATAGTAGTGAATATTTTTACCTTTGATAACTTTGCGTGTTATTTCAAATCGTGGGAAATCTTGAGACTCATCGATGTAGATATAGGGGTAGGTTTTATCATCTCGTAGCAGAATATTATATTTGGGTTTTAGTTGTTTAATCAATGAGTTCTCTAGTATCAACGCATCGTTCTCATTTGAGACGACGATATATTCGATCTTGACTGCTTGATCGAGCATCCGTAAGATACGAATGCTTTGATTGGGGTTAGGATGCAAGGTAGGGGTGAAACGCCAATAACTCTTAAGCCTATTTTTGAGATTTTTGGCTTTGCCCACATAGAGCAGATGATCTTGGGAATCAAAATATTGATAAACCCCTGCTTGATTAGGAAGCCTTTTGAGGGTGGCTAAGAGTTGCTGTTTGGACACGCTCTCCCCTTGATTATTGAGGTTTTGATCTTCTCAAATAGGTTCTGTAGCTCTCTGTCCTCACAGACAATACTAAACTCTCCTAGTGCCATCTCAGGATAGTGAGGTGTGGTAGTAGAGATCTTTTTTTGCTTGGTGATATTATTGTGGCGAGAGTTAAAAAATACTACTTTGGTCGCTTTAAGTTTTTTGCACTTCTCATCACTTTTTATAAGAAGGCTTAAAAGAGACTTCAAGAGATCTTTATTATAATTAAGCTCCATTTTAAAACCAGGATGAGAGAGAGCGACAAAGAGCGTCTCATTGCGTATATAGACAAAAGCGATCGCTTTTTGGAATCTTGGGTTTAATAGCGATATAAACTTTTGATAGCAGTAGTGACTCTTAAGTAATCTAAATTCAGGTAGGTTCTGTATATGCGACAGTATGGTATTGGCTCGTTTCATCTTTTGATTATAACATTTTTTCTGTTAGTTGGACATGGATGTGGATATAAAGCAGACCCTTACTGGGTAGATAGATCAGAAAAAGCAAAATAGTAGGGGGAGGCGAGTATGATAAGAAAATATGATGTGTTGATTATTGGAGCAGGTATTGCAGGTCTTTATGCTGCGATGAGTATTCCAAAAGAGAAAAAAGTTTTGGTTGTCTGCAAAGATATCCCTTGGGAGTGTAACACTTTTTATGCACAAGGTGGGATGGTAACCGCACTCAATGAAGAGGATATCGCTTTACATGTAGAGGATACCATGGTAGCAGGGGCATTTCATAATAACAAAGAGGCAGTAGAGATTATGAGTCGTACCTCTCTCTCTACCACAAAAGATATTATCGATAGAGGTATGGAGTTTGATACTGATGAACAGGGCAATATTCTTTATACCAAAGAGGCAGCCCACTCGACAGAACGAATCATCCATGCAGGGGGGGATGCTACAGGACGCTATATGCACTACTTTATGATGGTTCAAAACAAGCATCAACTCCAAAGAAATACGCTAGTTTATGACCTGCTTATAGAGGATGGTCGCTGTTTTGGTGTCAATGCTTTGGTTAACTATAAGCATGAGACTATCTTTGCTGATGATATTATTATCGCCTCTGGTGGGGTAGGGTCGCTTTATGAGTACAACACCAACTCTCGAACAGTCTCTGCTGATATTCATGGTATCTGTGTAGAGAAGGGAATAGAGCTTTGTGATATGGAGATGATGCAGTTTCACCCAACTGTTTTTGTCAAGACCCCTTTTGCTAGAAAACTTCTGCTAACCGAAGCACTTAGAGGGGAGGGCGCACATGTGGTAGCAGAGGATGGACGACGCTTTCTTTTTGATTATGATGAGCGAGGAGAGTTGGCAAGTCGAGATATCGTAAGCCGTGCTATCTTTGACCATAAGCGAAAAACAAAAGAGGAGGTCTATTTGGATTTCTCTATGTTTGAAGAGGAGTGGTTTGTCAAGCGTTTCCCTAATATCACACGAACGTTTGAAGCGTTGGGGTATAAGTTTCCGCATGATCGTGTGCCTATCTCTCCAGCTTTTCACTATGCAGTTGGGGGGATTAAGTCTGATACCAATGGATGTGTCGAGGGGATTGAGGGACTCTATGTTATTGGCGAAGCAGCGAGTACAGGGGTACATGGAGCGAACCGTTTGGCATCCAATTCACTACTAGAAGGAGTCGTATTTGCCAAAAGAGCCGTAGATCATCTCCTCTCTAAAGAGCATCAAAATATTCCTATTCCAAAATTTGATAAAGAGTACAAAAATATTGTCCATCACGAAAAAGATAAGGAGCATAAGCGTCGCCTACGAAAAATAATGTGGGAAGATATGGGGGTTATTCGCACCAAAAAAGGGTTGCTTGAAGCAAAAAATGCCATTTATGATATGAAAAATAGAGATATAGGACGACTTCTGGAGTTGCGTTTAAATACCGCATCCGCTATTGTAGAGGCTGCATTGAAGCGTAAAGAGTCATTAGGAACACATTATATTGAAAATTAATAGATAGCAATAGATTTTAAATCTTAAGTGTTACCAAATGGATCGCTTTGCTCCTTTTGGTTGGCTCCCCTATAATCGTTGTAAAAATTATAAATTTTTAACTATAATTAGAGCAAATTAAAACTATTAGACCTTTTATTGTCTAAAAATTACTGGAGTTAACATGCACGATCAACTACATTTAACCACCACATGGGTGGGCATCTTATCACTAATTGTCTTTGTGATAGGCTACTATTTTATTGCTGCTGAAGATAAATATCACGTCAATAAAGCCAAACCGGCTCTCTTTGCAGGGACAGGTATCTTTATGCTTATTGGGCTCTATGTTGCCCTTACAGGGGATCATAAGATGGGAGAGTATCTGCATCTTGAGGTCAATCACCTTATTGTAGAGATAGCAGGAATATTCTTTTTCTTATTTGTTGCAATGACCTATATTGAAGCGATGATTGATAGAGGTGTTTTCTCTTCACTGCGTTATAATTTGGTCTCCAAAGGCTATAGTTACAAAAAGCTCTTTTGGGTAACAGGTTTCTTGGCATTCTTTATCTCACCAGTAGCTGATAACTTGACCACAGCACTTATTCTCTCTACGGTATTAATTACAATAGACAAAAATAATAAGGAGTTTTTAGTACCCAGTGCCATTAACATTGTTGTTTCAGCCAATGCAGGTGGTGCATGGTCGCCTTTTGGGGATATTACCACGTTGATGGTTTGGGTTGATGGACGTGCTGATTTTACAGAGTTCCTCTTTCTCTTTCCTGCCTCCTTTTTGGGATGGGGTGTCACAGCATTTCTACTGAGCCGTTTTGTACCCAATGGAAATCCTCCTTTCAATGTAGATGAGGAGAGAGCAGAAATTTTAGAGGGAGGGAAACAGATTATTGGACTTTTTGCTTTGACTATTGTTTTGGCAGTCCTCTCTCATCAACTCCTTCATCTCCCAGCTATGTGGGGGATGATGTTTGGTTTGGCGATTCTCAAACTCTATGTCTACTTCTTGAATAAGAAAAATAGAAACAAAGATGATGAGACAGATAATGAAAAAATCAATGCCTTCTCTTGGATAGCCAAAATTGAGAATGATACACTACTCTTCTTCTTTGGTATTTTGGCAGCTGTTGGGGGACTTCACTTTTTAGGTTTCTTAGAGTACTTCACCTCTCTTTATGAGAGTTTTGGCCCTACGATTGTCAATATTGGGGTAGGGTTTCTATCTGCGGTAGTAGACAATGTTCCTGTTATGTCAGCTGTACTTAAAGCAAACCCTAATATGGGTGCAACAGCTATGGAGATTCAAGAGCAGTGGATGCTTGTAACCATGACAGCTGGTGTGGGTGGGTCATTGATCTCCTTTGGTTCAGCAGCAGGTGTTGGAGTAATGGGAAAACTTCATGGCATCTATACCTTCTCTGCCCATATGAAATTGGCTTGGACAGTATTGGCTGGATATTTTGTCTCTGTGGCTATTTGGTATTTACAATTTAGTGTTTTGCATATTGGATAAGTTCTCCTTTGGTTGAGTATGGGTATATATACCCATGCTCAGAAAGATATTGTATAATTCAGTTTTTAAATATTCAAAAATTGAATTATACAATAAGGAAGCAATATATGAAACATGTCCCCATCCTCGTTCTCGACTTTGGTTCGCAATACACACAACTTATCGCAAGAAAATTAAGAGAGTCTGGAGTCTACTGTGAAGTAGTTCCCTATAGAGAGAGTATCGCTAATATCAAAGCCCGTACTCCCAAAGGGATTATCCTCTCAGGAGGACCAGCCTCTGTCTATGCCAAAGATGCCTATAAGCCAAGTGAAGAGATTTGGTCTCTTGGACTTCCTATTATGGGTATCTGCTATGGTATGCAGTTGATTACTCAGCGTTATGGTGGAGAGGTAGTAGCTGCTGATCATCATGAATATGGTAAGGCAAAGCTCACGCTAAAAGACTCTCCTATCTTTAATGGTATGAGGGATGGTGAAACTGTATGGATGAGCCATGGAGATAGAGCAGAGAAGGTTCCTGATAATTTTGAAGTGATAGGTACATCCGAAAACTCACCCTATGCCGCCATAGCCAATGAGGAGATGAAAATCTATGCCTTTCAATTTCACCCAGAGGTTCACCACTCAGTAGAGGGAACCAAGTTGCTTAAAAACTTTGCAAAACATGTGTGTGGCTGTGATAGTACATGGAATATGGGTGGATTTGCCAAAGAGAAAATAGCTCAGATTCAGGCACAAGTAGGAGACAAAAAGGTTCTCTGTGGTGTCTCTGGTGGTGTCGATAGCTCTGTTGTTGCAGCGATGTTAAATGAAGCACTCCCCAAAGAGCAACTGATCTGTGTCTTTGTTGATCAGGGATTGCTTAGAAAAAATGAAGCCCAAGATGTTCAAAATATGTTCAGACTATTGGATATTCCACTTATTACTGTTGATGCCAAAGCAGAGTTTATGAAGGTCTTAGAGGGTGTTAGTGATCCTGAACAGAAACGTAAAGCGATTGGAGAGAAGTTTATAGAGGTGTTTGATAGAGAGGCAAAAAAACATACCGATGTGGCATTTTTGGCTCAGGGAACGCTCTATACTGATGTGATTGAGTCGGTCTCTGTCAAAGGACCTTCCAAAACCATCAAATCTCACCATAATGTAGGAGGATTGCCTGATTGGATGACCTTTGAGTTGGTAGAGCCACTTAGAGAGATTTTCAAAGATGAGGTTAGAGAGCTTGGGCTTGAACTTGGACTTCCAAAAGATATGATTGCTCGTCACCCTTTCCCTGGACCTGGTCTTGCGATTCGTACCATGGGGGCTGTTACAGAGGAGGGATTAGAGCTTATTCGTGAGTCTGATGCGATTATGCAAGAGGAGCTAAAAGCATCAGGCTATTATGATAAAGTGTGGCAAGCCTTTACCGTACTGCTCAATGTCCAATCAGTAGGAGTAATGGGTGACAATCGTACGTATGACAATACGGTCTGTATACGAATGGTAGAGTCAGTTGATGGGATGACTGCTACTTTTGCTCATATTCCTCATGATCTTCTTGAGAGGATGAGTCGACGAATTATCAATGAGATTGATGGGATTAACCGAGTGGTTTACGATATCTCATCTAAGCCACCTGCGACCATTGAGTGGGAGTAAAAAAATTAAGGAGAGAAAATGTTTAAGTATGTTTTGGGACTGGTGATGGTATCAAGCTTGACGCTTTTGGCAATGGGACCTACTGTAAATTATGATGAGCAGTTTGATCGAGAAGAGCAGGTTTCAATTTCAGAAGATATTAATCAAAGGCTTTCAGGATTGAAGCTTAGTAGTTTGGTATTTCAAGAGCAGGTAATTCACAATAGTAAGGGAGAATCTATCAAAAAGAAGATCCCTGTAACTACCGTACTCAAAGGGAGTAAAGTAGTCTATATTAATCGCCTTATCAATAGAAGTTCTGAAGAGAAAAAAGATATCGTGGTCAAAAACCCTATCCCCTCAGGAGCAGAGTATGTGGTGGGATCTGCAACCTGCAATGGTGGGTGTAGTATTTACTTCTCAACGGATGGAGGAGTTACCTTCTCAAAGGAGGAGCAATCAGGAAAAATTTATACTAATTTGGAGTTTTATTTCAGCAAAATAGAGGCACAACAAGAGAGACGCATGGGGTTTAGAGCCATCATAAAATAGAATCACTAAGGGGGGAGCTACTTACTAATGGATCAAATACTACTTATATTGATTGTTATTATATCTCTATCCACTGCTCTTAATGTTTTCCTAAAAAAGCTTGATATTCCTACTGTAATTGGGTATATCTTTACTGGTTTAATTGCGATGCAGTTATTTAATTTTGGGGAGCATTCACAAGAGGCACTTTCTCATTTGGCAGAGTTTGGTATTGTCTTTTTAATGTTTACCATTGGTTTGGAGTTTTCGATGTCTCACATGCGTGCCATGAAAAGAGAGGTCTTTATTTATGGTGCATTGCAGGTGATAATAAGTGGAGGTATCTTTACCTCTATCTCACACCATTTTATAGGATTAGAGATCAAGAGTGCAATTGTGATTGGTTTTGCATTGGCACTCTCCTCGACTGCCATAGTGCTCAAAGTTCTTAATGAAAAAAATGAGATTCATACAGGCTATGGGCGTATTGATGTGGGGATTTTAATCTTTCAAGATCTCGCCGTTATTCCAATGCTCCTTATGATTTCGATCTTTACTTCTGATAGTGCTTCTGTCTCGGAGTTGCTTTGGCATACACTTCTTAGTGCTATTGTGGTCTTTTTGATTCTCTTTATCGTAGGAAAATATTTTATTGAAAACTTCTTTTTGTGGGTGATCTCCTCAGAATCTGAAGAGATCTTTTTAGGTGCAGTAATGTTAATCGTAATTGCTGCATCTGTTTTGGCAGAGCATTTTGGATTCTCTTACTCTCTAGGGGCATTTATAGCCGGTATGACCATTGCAGAGACCAAGTTTCGTTATCGTATTGAAGCAGATTTAGTACCTTTTCGAGATATTCTATTGGGGATATTTTTTGTGACCATAGGAATGCAGATTGATCCTATGATTGTGGTTGATTATGGTGGGATTATTTTGGGACTTTTGGTGGCTATTATGTCGATTAAGGCGTTGATTATCTTTGGGGTATTACGCTTTTTTGTTCAGAGTCGTACGGCTATTAAGAGTGCTTTCTCTTTGATGCAGGTAGGAGAGTTTGCTTTGGCTATTTTTGCTTTGGCATTTCATAATAGACTTGTCTCTTCTGATACCAATCAGATTTTGATTATGACGGTGGTTCTTTCGATGATATTAACACCTTTTGTCTTAAATAATATCAAGTCTCTAGCCAATATACTTTTCAAAGAGCCAACCCTACTGCGAGAGCGTGCAATCAAATCGGTAGGGTATCGAGATCATGTAATTATTTGTGGATATGGTCCTGTGGGAAAGCAATTGGTTGGACATCTCAAAAAGAATGGGGTACTCTATGTGATACTAGAGCATGATATCAAATTGGTGGATAAGGCGATAGAGCAGGGGGAGGAGTTGATCTTCTTAGCCAATGCTGCCCAAAGAAATATTTTGGAGCATTTTAATATTCGAGAGTCCATGGCAGTTATTACCGCAGTTAATAATGAGCATCAATTGCGTCTTATTTGTGAGAATATTGACTCATTTGGAGATCAAGTCAACTCTGTAGTAGCGGTCAAAAATAGCTCTCAAGAGGAGTCCATCAAGGATCTTAATATTACTCATGTTATCAACCGACGACAGGTGATTAGTGAGTTGATGGCGACACGGGTTTGTGCCTTTAGAAAGATCAAGTAGAGAGGCTTATAATACTGATTTTTACTCCTAACACTCTATTCTGAGTGTTGGGTTTTGAACTTTATATACTCTTCTATGAAGTGTTTAATTTCACTATAAACAAAGGAGTCTTTGTACTCTTTTATCTTCCCTCCTGAGGCATTGGGGTGTCCACCGCCATTTCCTATCTCTGCTGCCATCTTTGAGACATCTAGTTTGTTGTTGCTTCTAAGTGAGAAGTTTCCTCTAAAGTTAATATCCATATAGAAGTCATAATCTGGATTTTTTGTTAAAAATGTATTGCCCAAAATAGAGGTATTGCCAAGGTTGTAGCCAAGCAATCCTTTGTAGTCTCTATAGTTGATAGTGAGTCGCTGTTTATTTTGGGTTAATAGGTTGCTAACATAGAGTGCAACAAGATTGTCTTTTGTATCGTTTTGTTGTTGCCTAAAAAAGTTTTTTTTGAGTTGGTGAATGGCATCATCCAGTGCAATATGTGCCTCTTGGTAAGAGAGATACTTTTTCATTGACTCGATTAAGAAGAGTTTAAAGATACGATCCTCATTGGGAAATAGTATGCGGTTGATCTCTCTAGCTCCTGAGATTATGCCTAATCCTACTTTACCAAACTCAAAAAGCTCATCATCCTCAATCCAAATATCAATGGCATTGATGGCTTTAACAATATCCTGATAGTGGTTTTGGGGATCAAAGTTGTGATATTGTTGTAGCCACTCATAGGTAATAAGTGTAGCAGATTTGGTAGTATCGAGTCTATACCATACAAATTGCTCTGCTGTCTTCTCTCCTGATCCATGATGATCGAGTAGTTGTATTTTTGCTCCTATATCTATTGCCTCTCTCTCCAGCCAGTTTGCCTCTTTGGTGGTAAGGTTTAGATCGGTTATGAGGATGATATATTCAGACTTCTTATCTTGATTAAGAAATTTTTGTCGTTTGATTGCTACAATGATCTCTTCGAGACGTGATTTGACTTCAGGACCATAGTTGGCATTATAAGAGAGGATGTGTTGAAAGCACTGTTGGCTAAGGAGTTGACAGCCGTAGCCATCAAGATCAATATGTGAAAGGTGATAAATATACATTATTCTAAAATATCCTCTAGGGTAAGTTCGCGTAAAAAGTTGTCTATTTTTTCTTGAAAATTATGTAAAAAAGGGGAGATATTGCAACTACCGATAAGACCATTTGGGCAGGTATCTGCATATGCAGTACAATCAAAAATCATAGGGCTTTTCCCCTCTGCGGCTAAGATAACCTCTAAAACTGTAATCTCAGAAGCTTTTTTTGCCATTATGAAGCCACCATGCGCTCCTTTTTTTGATTCTAAAATATTCGCCTTTGCTAATGATTGTAAAATTTTAGCCAAAAAACTTTTGGGAAAATTTAACTCTATGGCAAGTTGTTCTGCACCTTTTGGGCTCTCTGAGATACGAATAAGATCTAATGCGAGTAGAGCATATTCTGAAGCACGGGTTAATAACATAAGAGGGTATCCTTTTTGTTAGATAAAAATATTCAACAGTTTCAAATTCAATTTAAGAGTATTTTACTCTACATTATATTAATTTTAGATTTTATCTCTGTTTAAATAAATAGTGATAAAATACGGTTTAATTTATTCGAGTGTGACTCAGAGTAAAAAATTAAACTACCTATCAGGAGGTCATTATGGCTTTAGATTCGGCTAAGAAGCAAGAGATTATTGCTAAATATTCAAGAGGTGAGAACGATACAGGTTCTACAGAAGTACAAGTTGCACTTATTACAGAGAGAATTAAATACCTAACAGAACACCTTAAGGTCAACAAAAAAGATCACGCATCAAGATTGGGTCTTCTTAAATTGGTTGGTCAAAGAAGAAGATTAATGAGATACTTGAAAAAGAGAGATCTTACAAGATGGAATAGTATCAAAGCAGATTTAGGAATTAGAAACTAATCTTTTTGGGGATTGTTATTGGGTAAAGAGTTGATTTAGATCTTCTCTTTACCCTTTTTTTTGTCAACTCACAAAAGTTTAGTCATGTAGACTAAGCTTTAATAAATAAAAAAACTTAGATAAACCTTGACAAAATCGACTCAATCTTGTATAATTCGTCCGTTTTAAAGCTAATTAGGACAATGAATGATAATAAAAAGGAGGCAAAATGAGTAAAGAGAATGAAGATGCTTCTATCGATGCCGAAGTAGAGACTACTGAATCTGAAGAGATAGCAGAGAGTGAAACAAAAGATGAAGTCTCAGAGTTAGAAGAGATGAAGGCATTGGTTGCGTCATGGGAAGATAAGTTTTTGAGAACTCATGCCAGTTTTGAAAATAGCAAAAGACTTTTGGCAAAAGATAAAGCAGCAGCTGTTGCTTATGCCAATGAGCGTTTTGCTTCAGATCTTTTGTCGGTTTTGGACTCATTTGAGAGTGCATTGGCGACAATCAATGGTGCTAAGAGTGAAGAGCAACAAGATAGTGATCTATTAGATAAGATTAAAGAGGGGTTAGAGCTTACTTTTGGACAGCTCAAAAAAGTATTAGAGAAAAACCATATCAAAGAGATAGTCTCAGATGGTGAGTTTGATCCTGAAGTGCATCAAGCCATTATGCAAGTAGAGAGTGATGAGCATGAGAGTGGTGAGATTGTACAGGTACTTCAAAAGGGTTATACTATTAAAGATAGAGTGCTTCGTCCCGCTATGGTAAGTACAGCAAAGTAGCAAATGCAACCAGAGTGGCATTTTAATTTTTAGAAATGCCCTATAATAACAAAAATTAAAAAATAAAATAAATAATTAAAGGAAACAGAGAATAATGAGTAAAGTATTAGGAATTGACTTAGGAACAACCAACTCAGCAATGAGTGTATTTGAAAATGGTGAAGCAAAAATTATTGCTAACAAAGAGGGGAAAAACACAACCCCTTCAATTGTGGCATTTACAGACAAAGGAGAGGTGTTGGTTGGTGATTCTGCCAAAAGACAAGCGGTAACCAATCCTGAAAATACCATCTACTCTATCAAAAGAATTATGGGATTGATGTTTGATGAAGATCATGCAGAAGAGGCAAAAGCGAGACTCCCTTATCATATTATTAATAGAAATGGTGCGTGTGCAATTGAGGTAGGAGATAAGACCTATACTCCTCAAGAGATCTCTGCTAAGATTTTGATGAAACTCAAAGAGGATGCTGAGGCGTATCTAGGGGAGACAGTAACTGATGCGGTGATTACTGTACCTGCTTACTTCAATGATGCCCAAAGAAAAGCGACCAAAGAGGCAGGAACCATTGCAGGATTAAATGTTCTAAGAATTATCAATGAACCAACCTCTGCTGCACTAGCGTATGGTTTGGACAAAAAAGACTCTGAGCAGATTGTGGTTTATGACCTTGGTGGGGGTACTTTTGATGTTACGGTACTAGAGACAGGAGATAATGTTGTTGAGGTTATGGCAACAGGTGGAGATGCGTTCCTTGGTGGAGATGACTTTGATAACAGGATTATTGATTTTGTTGCTAATGAGTTTAAGTCTGAGACAGGTGTTGATATCAAAGCAGATGTCATGGCACTTCAAAGGGTAAAAGATGCTGCTGAAGCTGCCAAAAAAGAGCTCTCCTCATCAACTGAGACAGAGATCAACTTGCCATTTATTACCGCAGATGCTTCTGGACCAAAACACCTAATCCAAAAGATTACCAGAGCAAAATTTGAGTCATTGATTGATGATTTGGTAGCAAGTACCATCTCTACTATCAAGACAGTACTTGCAGATGCAGGTGTTTCAACTTCAGAGATCAATGAGGTAGTAATGGTTGGTGGATCAACCAGAGTTCCATTGGTACAAGAGGAGGTCAAAAAATTCTTTGGTAAAGAGTTGAACAAATCAGTAAACCCTGATGAGGTTGTGGCACTAGGTGCAGCGATTCAAGGTGGGGTACTTCGTGGAGATGTCAAAGATGTTCTTCTTTTGGATGTCACACCATTGAGTCTTGGTATTGAGACACTAGGTGGGGTAACAACCAAAGTAATTGAGAAAGGAACCACTATTCCTGCAAAAAAATCACAAGTATTCTCCACGGCGGAGGATAATCAACCAGCAGTAAGTATTCATGTACTTCAAGGGGAGAGAGAGTTCTCTAAAGATAACAAATCGTTGGGTATGTTTGAGCTTAGAGATATTCCTGCCGCACCAAGAGGTGTTCCTCAGATTGAAGTAACATTTGATATCGATGCCAATGGTATCTTGACTGTCTCTGCACAAGATAAAGGGACAGGAAAATCTCAAGAGATTAAGATTACTGGTTCATCAGGACTCTCAGATGAAGAGATTGAAAAGATGGTTCAGGATGCAGAAGCCAATAAGGCAGAAGATGAAAAGAGAAAAGCATTGGTTGATGCTAGAAATCAAGCAGATGCATTAGTGCATCAAACCAAAAAATCTCTCAAAGATTTGGGTGATAATTTTGATGCTACAGAAAAAGCAAGTATCGAAGCAGCTATTGCTGATGTTGAAAAAGTCATCAAAGATGACTCCTCTACCAAAGAGCAGATAGAGGAGAAGGTAAAAGTACTCACTGAAAAATCGCATAAGTTAGCAGAAGCTGTCTATGCTAAAGAGCAGGGAGCAAAAGAGCAACCAGCCAAAAAAGCAGAGGATGATGATATCATTGATGCTGAGGTAGAGTAAAACTCTGCTATAATAGATCCAAAATATTTGGAGTATATTATGGATATTAAAAAATGCGAAACCCTGGATGAAGCCAGGGTTGAGATCGATAAGGTAGATGCAAAGATTGTAGAGTTGGTGGCATTGAGAAATGCCTATATCAAGCAGATTGCTCACTTTAAAAATAGCATCGAAGAGGTTAAATCTGAGTCACGTATAGCAGATGTGATTAGTCATGCACGAACCAAAGCAATTGAGCTTAATCTCTCTCCTAACCTTATCAATGATATGTTTATTCGTATGATTGATGAGATGGTAGAGAGTGAAATTGCTGAGTTCAAAAATGCCAAAGTCTATTGATTTGGTTATTGAATCTCGGAGAGGATATCTGAAGCAATAATCTTTGGATATAGCTCTCTGTAGGCTGGATTGTCACCAATAAATTTCCACTCTTTACTCTTCTCTTTGATCGCTAACATCTTCTCCTCTTTTCTAATCAAAATAGTTCTCTTATCTCTATCTACAATAATATTCTTCTGTCCATATTTTCTGGATAAAACATCATTGAGAACACGGAGACTTAGATCGTCGCTATAGAGTTCAGGGTCAATAAAATTTAGAGTAATAGAGCTAATATAACTTAGTTGAGCAAAATAACCACTACTGTAGTTTTTAACCTCTCCAATTTTTGTGATATTGGTATCAAAGGATATAATTTTGATTTGAGGTGAATTTAATAGGGTCTCAATATAGTGTTTAAATAGATCTTTATTGATAGGAACAAAGAGTCTGGGATAGGTCATCTCTATAATCTTGTCTGTATTTAACGTTTGAAGCTGTTGTAGATATTGTTCAAAAATACTCTTAAGTTCTAGTTGCTTTTGGCTGTAGTGAGTAGAGACAGTCGACTCTTTAGAAGATTTTTTCTCCTCCTTAAGGTTTGTGTTATTACAGCCTAGAATTAGAAGAGAGAGGGTGCTAAGTAGCAAAAATTTCATTTTGATTTCCCCTTTTATAAAATTTGCTGGATTATAGCATTTTTTTGAGATGTCTGAGGAGAACTTTACTCATTTTTGGGCTACTGAGCGGTTGACGCATAAGCAGATAGGAGTTTAGCTCTAGGCTTTTAAAGATCAATGGATTGTAATCACTCTCAATTTTGAATGAGAGTTGGTGTAGTGAAAGAAGCATGGTTGCCATGGATGAGGGGTAGAGAGGATCATATATATCATCATAGAGAGATTGAATATTACTGCTAAATCTCCATCGTCCATGTTCATAAAATTGTTCAATTGCTCTGTTTGATATCTCCTCTGCTAAGATTATATATTTTTGATTTTGGCTTATCTCATAGGCACTCAAAAGTGTTTCCGATAGATAGGCGTAATCCTCCAAAAATGCTTTGATCTTTTGAGTGTGAAGAAGCTCTCTATTGTGATAATGTCTCTTTAAAAGTGTATCTAGTGCATTAATGGCAATATCTAAATATTTTTCTTCAAATCGAGAAGCATAGAGTAGGGCATTAATAACCATAGCATTAAAGGAGGTTGTAATTTTAGGATCGACTATTACTCTTTTTTCTTCATTCTCAAAACTATTGGTATAAAAAAGTCTCCCATCTGAGTGTTTTTTTAAGAGAAACTCTAGGGTCTCTATGGCTATCTTTTTATAGAGAGTTTCACCACTTAATTTGTAGGTATTGAGTAGTAGTATGGCAATGAGAGCATTGTCATAAGTGAGTTTCTCCTTGCGAGGGAGACCCCACGATTTGGTATTGGCATAGCGATAAAATCCTCCCTCTTTTTTGTCATAAATCTCTCCATTAATCATCTTCTTAAGTGTCATTTGGACAAAGGAAAACAACTCATTATCATCGGTCATTTGGTAGATTTCTAAAAGAAGATCAAGGGTTGAGATATGGAGAAACTTAGGTAGGTTATCAAAGCCTCCACTCTCTCTATCCATTAGTCTTTTGGTATGTTGTTGAGTGGTACTGATAAGAGTGTTTAAATTGAGTCTTGTTGCTTCTATCTTTTTGTTGGGAGTTAGGTAGCGTAGTACCTCTTCTCCTTTGGAGAGTAGCGTATTGTAATCCTCTTTATATTTGGTAATAATAATATTAAGTAACTCCTCCATCCCCAATACATTACCTTGAGGGGTTGGGGCGATATATCCTGTAGAGTAAAATGGTTTTTGATCTTCAGTTAGAAAAACACAAAGAGGTGACGCGCAATTTTGACCATTCATAAGTTTATAGACCTGTTTGTAGTATTTATCAATATCTGTATGTTCATCTTTATCTATCTTGATGGGAATAAAATGGTTATTGAGTAGCTGTGCGATGGTCTGATTTTCAAAGGATTCTTTTTTCATGACTTGACATAAATAGGAGCCACTATAGCCTATAGAGAGAAAAATAGGTCGTTTCTGCTCTTTTGCTTTTTGGAGTGCTTCTGAGTTGTATGGGTACCAATTTATGGGAGTATTAATATACTCTTTTAAATATGATGAAGTTTCATTTTTTAAGTAATTTGACATGAGAATCCTTTTTTTTCTTTATCTAAAATGTGAATTTAGATATTTTTGTAATTTTATCTTTATATACACTTATTTCCCTATGATATTAACGAAAATTTTACATATCATTCGCTATAGTACGAGATACAGAGAGACAATCTCTCCTAAATATAATATATTCACTTGAAAAAGGGATTAAAGAGAATGAAATTTTTGAAACTATTTTTGCTTATGACTCTATTTTTAACGGCTGGATTTGAAGCGGCACTTAAAAATCAATCAACTATTTTAAACCCAGAAGAGGCATTTAAAGTCTCCGCGGTTGAGAATGGAGATGTTATTGAGACTAAGATTATCTTAGCAAAAGATGTTCACGTCTCAGATGAAACATTAAAATATATGATTATAAAGCCAAAAAAGTTTGAACTAAAGGTCAAAAGACCAAAAGCTCATGAGCAAGATGGTGATATGGTCTATAGTAAAGATATTGAAATTGATATTCCTGTGGCTGATATCGCTTCAAAAATTCCAAAGAAGAGTGGCTATACATTACAGATAGAGTTTCAAGGGTGTGCAGATAAGGGAGGAATTTGTTATAGTCCTATCATCAAAGAGTATACCTTTGATGCTCCAAAAATTGGTTTTTTTCAAAAAATTATAAATTTTACCAAGGAGTCTAACTCTGCTAATATTGTAGACATTCTCAAAAGTGAGAGTTCATTTTTTGTTATTTCCCTCTTTTTTATTTTTGGTCTGTTATTGGAAT
>Ga0256914_1001514_pt1 | contig 20729 bp, 17 predicted proteins | sample HulkmetaG_FD_191571 | JGI IMG/M metagenome (GOLD analysis project Ga0256914, IMG submission 191571) | Hydrothermal chimney microbial communities from Main Endeavour vent field at the Juan de Fuca Ridge, Pacific Ocean - Hulk | ecosystem: Environmental > Aquatic > Marine > Hydrothermal vents ... | reverse complement strand
TGCTCTCTACGAGAGATATTTGAGAAGATTGAGTTCTGAGGAGGATGAGATAACTCGGATACTTAGTACGAGGGATAAGATTTCTGTACAACTTGAAAAGAAAAAGAGAGAACTGGTGAACTTTATCTTCTCCCTTAGAATTGAGTGATATAGTTGTTTTTCCCTATATCTATTACTGTCTGTGAGATAAAATCCACCTCCTCCTCAGTGAGGTTGGGATATAGTGGTAGACTGATGGAGCGGAGAAAGCGTCTGTAACTTACAGGGAAATCTTCCCTTTTGTAGCCGTATCTTTTTTTGTAGTAAGTCATTATGTGGAGGGGGATAAAATGGAGGGAACACCCTATTCCCCGCTTTCTAAGCTTTTTCATAAACTCGTCTCGTGATATTTTTAATTTTTCTAGGTTGAGGAGTATGACAAAGAGGTGCCATGCATGATCTTCTCTGTACACGGGGGGTTCTAGAAAATCGTAGCCAGATAGTTTTTCTATATATCTCTGTGCAAGTTCTCTCCTCTTTTTAAGAAGTATATTTGCCTTTTTAAGTTGGACAATACCAATAGATGCGGCAAGGTCTGTCATGTTATATTTATACCCTGGTGCAACAACGTCGTATATCCATGATGCCTTTTTTGAGGTGTACCTATCAAATACATCCCTGTCGATTCCGTGTAATCGCATTATCTTTACCCTCTCGGCAATCCGAAGGTTATCAGTAACCAACATTCCCCCCTCCGCCGTTGTTATGGGTTTGGTTACGTAGAATGAAAAAACCCCCGTCTCGCCCAGAGTACCAACGAATTTATCCTTGTACTTCCCCTCTGTCACCCTTACTGGAAATGAGTGTGCCGCATCCTCTACTATTGGTATATTTTCTTTTTGGGCTATTTCTTTGATTTCCTCCATCTCGCACGGGAGGCCCGCAAAGTGAACAGGAATTATGGCGCCTATTTGTTTTTTGTTTTTAAGGATTGTTTTTTTTACCTCTTTTGGGTCTAAGTTGCCTGTTTTCTCTTCGATGTCAGCAAAGAGAGGGTCTGCTCCCAGGTATCTTATTACCTCTGCCGTGGCTGCGAATGTAAAGGGAGATGTTATTACATACTCTCCCTCCTTTACCCCTATGGCCTCGAGTGAGAGATGAAGCCCGGCTGTTGCCGAGTTTAGCGCCAGAGCGTACCTTGCTCCTATGAAATCTGCAAATTCCTCCTCGAATTTTGCTGTAACTTTTCCGGTGGTGAGCCATCCTGATTTTAGAACCTCTGTAATAGACTCTATTTCTTCTCTGTCTATAGAGGGTCTTGCAAATGGGATGGAATTTCGCGGTGGTAAGTGGTTAGTACTCTGGCTCATTCTCCGGTACTTCTATTGTGGGTATTGCTTCGTTTAGTATTATCTTTAGTGCTCTTCTGTTTCTAAAAAGTTCGGGCTTATTCTTGTCGAAAAAGCATATGGGTTCGAGCCTTTTTATGAGACCCGTGAGGTTGCCATTTAGAAGACTGGTTCGTTTTAGTTTCAATATTTTTTTACTCTCCGTCTGATAGGGAGTTTCATCATTTGACCAGAGTTTTTCCGTCAGTTTTTCCCCGGGGCGAAGACCTATATAGGTAAGTTGTATATCCTTTTCCGGTTCAAAGCCGTAAAATTTTATAATTTGCTCCGCGAGTTCTCTTATTAAGACCTGTTCCCCCATGTCCAGTATGTAAAGTTCGCCTCCCTCCCCGGTGCCTCCTGCCTTTAACACGAGAGAGGCGGCCTCTGGAATTGTCATAAAGAAACGCTTTACCTCCGGATGGGTAATTGTTACAGGTCCTCCCTTCTGTATCTGTTTCTGAAAGAGGGGGAGTATGCTGCCGGTCGAACCCAAGACGTTTCCGAATCTTACAACGATAAATTTGTTTCCCTTTTTGCCCTCGTGCAGTACTATTTCCTCTGCTATAAGTTTCGATGCGCCGTAGACATTTGTAGGTTCTACCGCCTTATCTGTCGAGATGAACACAAAGCGTTTCACCCCGGCCTCCTTTGCCGCATCTACCAGATTTTTGGTGCCAAATACGTTGTTTTTTATAGCCTCTACGGGGTTTGCCTCTAAGAGAGGGACGTGCTTATGGGCTGCGGTGTGGAATACTACGTCCGCTTTGAGACGTTTGAGGAGGAAGAATATGTAGTCTCTGTCCTGAATCTCGCCAATAATAGGAACAATGGTGGCTCTTTCTCCAACTCCCTCTTCCTGCAAAATCTTTAGCTCCTTTTCTATCTCGTATATGCTGTTTTCCCCGTGACCAAACAGGTAGAGTCGCTCTGCCCCCCCGGATAGGAGCTGCCTCGAGAGTTCACTTCCTATGCTCCCCCCTGCCCCGGTTACCAATACTCTCTTCCCCCTGAGATATTTTAGGGTTTGTCTTAAGTCTACCTTTACAGGGCTTCTCGCTAGAAGATCCTCAGGGTTAATCTCCCTTGTCTGAATAAGGTGTACGCTACCATCTATTATCTGAGAGAGTCTTGGGACAATTCTTATCTTTGAGAATTGAGCCCTTTTTAGGGTATCGTATATCCGTTTAAGTTGTCCATTTGTTGCACTGGGAATAGCAATTATTGCCTCATCCGCAGGGGTGGTTTTTATAATCTCTACTACGGCTTCAAGGGGGCCAAGTACCGGTATGTCGAGTATTCTCTTCCCTATTTTTTGTGGATCGTCGTCAATAAAGGCCACCACTCGGCCAAAGATATTTTTTTTCTTTATCTCGGAGGCTATCGAGGTACCTGTGAAACCGGCACCAATTATGTATATTCTGTTTGGATTGCCCTGTGCCATCATCTTATAATTTCGGAATCCGCCGTTGGTTTGTTTATTACCTCAAAGGGAAGGTCCACGAGGAAGGAATTATCCCCGATATCTAGTCTCACCTTTGCCCTTCCCTTTCTTCTATTAACCTTTACTATTAATCCCTCTATCCCCTTTAGGGGGCCTGAGACAACCTGAATTCTCTGGTTTTCATCAAATGTTACAAGTGATTTTTCTATGTTATCCCCGAACTTTAAGAAGTGCAATATTATTTCTTCATCTTTTCTATTCAACGGTTGAATATCCTGATTGTTTTTGAGAAATCGTATAAATCCCTTTACCCTTCTTACCGTATTGTAGAACTCTAAATCTACCCTTTCTCTCTTAAGAAAAATATAGCCGGGAAAGAGAGAAGTTGTTTTTTCTAGCCATTTTCCACTCTTTCTGATTTTTAGAGTTCTTCTTAGCCAGATAAAGTTTTTGCTTTCCTCTTTTAGGAGTTTTTCTGCTATTTTTAAAAAGTCGTCCTCTCTTCCTGTCTGTACCTGGAGAGCAAAGAAGTGCATTTACCCTTTTTTTCTTTTTATCATAGCTTGAATCTCTTTGAGTTTTAGCGATTCAACAGGGTCTTTTTTGACCCGCTCGAAGTATTCGAGTACAAAAGCAAGAAAGATAGCAAGAAAAAACACCGTAATGGTGAATATTATACATATCTTTGAACGACTTGGGGCTGATTTTACCTCCGGGACCTCGGCGTGTTCCAATATCTGAAAGGTTTGTGAGGTATCGGTTTCCTCTATCTTGGCTGTTTCGTACTGCTGACGGAGCATGGTGTATATTGTTTCCTGGATTTTTAGGTCACGCTTGAGATTCAAATATTGGGCCGAAACCATGGGAAGTTTTTCCTGAGGTATTGCCTCTCCAGAAAACTCTTTAAAACCTTTTCTTAACTCCACTATGAGAGCGTTCATCTTGTTTATCTCATTCTGGAGCCGGACAATCTTTGGGTCATTCGGTCTTAGGTACGATTTCATGGTTTGAAGTTCTACCTCTTTACTGTAAACCTGAGAGGTTAAATCTGCTATTAGCTTTATCTGTTCCTGTGCCTGTGCCTCTATATCAACAATTCCATGTTTTCTTTGAAAGTTAACCAGGGCATCCTGGGCCTTTTTTAGATCCTTACCGACTGTTTCCAACCTCTCCTTTAAGAATTGTTTCTTTATTCTTACCTTTTCCAGGGTTAGATCCTTGAATCGTTTCTCTAGGAGTTTGACGATCTGGTTTAATACCTTTGTTGCAAAAACAGGGTCTATGTCTTTGTATCCGATTGTAAGTATATTTGTTTTACTGTCGTACTCTGTGTCCAGCGCTGATTGAATAATGTTTCTTGCCGTTGTCTTAGGGTACTTCTCTATATGGTATCGCTTTACGAAGTTGAACTGCTTTGCAATTTCATCCTTGATTGTGTTTCCCTCGAGGAGGGCCATTGCAAGTTCCGCACTGGTGTTCGATGCTCCGGAGAGACCCATTAACCCGGCAAGGGCCCCCAGTCCGCTGGAAGAGGAGAGCATTTGAGATATCGAGCTTGTCCCTGTGGTTCCCTTAACCAGGACTTCTACCTTTGGTTCGTATATGTTTGGTAGTATGTTCCACTTCGAGTCGGGGGGGAGTTTAATTGTAAGGATTGAAATTCCAACAATTAGAAGTGCTCCCCCTAGGGTCATTCCAATTATGAGTTTTCGACGTTTTACCAGTACTGCGATTAGGTCGAGAAGCGATATTGTATCCTCCTCTGCGACGTAATCCCTATCGTCCTCTATTGCCCTTGTTCCGGTCTTGTATGAATCTTTCATTTTTTCTCCCGCATTTTCCTCTACATTTTCCCTCTCTGTTGAATGCATTAAAAAATATCACTTACTGAGGTACTTTTCAAGTGTGAGCTTCATCTTCCAGATAACGGGGTGGTAGTATTCGTATCTGAAATTTGGGAGAACCTCTCTGCCAATTACAGAGGCGTCTCTCTGGGTTATATACTGGCTAAGTGCAAGCTGTTGCACTATTCTAGGGAGAGGGCCATTTGAAGGGGCTTTCATTCCATCTATTGTTATTCTCTCAGGATAGCATTTCCTCTGCAGGGGATCTACGGAGACTACGAACCCCTTTATGAAATTGTTATCTTTTTCTATATTCCTCACAGCTTTTCTAACGAGATATCCCACTGCTTCGTGTTCGAAGTGTTCGTAGGCGCATGTGTGTTTGTCTGCAGACACTATAAGCTCCGGTCTAAATCCTTCGATTATTCGGATAAGTTTTTTCACAAGTTTTTTCTCTCCTCCCCAATCTTTTAACACCTTTTCGAGGGGAAGTTGTTCTTTGACCGAATTGTATGGGTGGTTCTTGAGGCCAAGTCGTATGTACACATCACTTCCCAGTATAGCCATAGCCCTTGTTGCTTCTTCTACTCTAACTCTGGAGAGATTCTTGCCGTGGAGGTCATGGGGGGGATACTCTTTGTTTACAATCCTGTTGGGATATTGATCTATCCCTCCCTCCCCGTCGGTAAACAGAATGGTGACTATTTTTTTGCCATCTCTAGCCGCCCTTGCCATAAGGCATCCGAAGTCCAGTGTCTCATCGTCGGGGTGGGCGTGTATGAAAAGTATATCGGCTTTAAAGAATCGAATTTTAGCTCCTGGTTTGTAAACAATCACCCTCTTTTTCTTAACTTTAAGGGGTGCTTCCGGCATGGAGGAAACAATATTTTTTCTGGGTTGTGGTTTTTTCGGAGGAGGTGTCTGGGAAGAGGAGGACGAAACTTTAGCTGAGAGTTCCCTCCCCTTTGGAAATATCACTACAATCTGGAGGGTGAGAAGGGCAAATCCTATTGCTAGAATAAGGTATGGAAGAAGAGACTTTTTTTTGACAATTTTATAAACGGTTTCTTCTGAGATTCCTCTTACGAATACCCTGTATCTCCCAAGGATAAAGAAATCTCCAACCTTTATTTTTTTCTCCCTTCTCTCCACACCATTCAGAACGACTGGTTTGTTGGAATTGAATACGAGAGTGTTTTCCTCGAAACTGAGAGAGCAAGTCCTTTTTCTGGCGAGATTTCCAGCTTTGGGTAGGAAGAGGGTTTCATTTCCCGTTGTTCCTATTGTTACTGGGAATTGGGTTAGAGTGATTTTCTCTCTTTTCCCCGAGGTTGTAGCTATTTCTATCTCCACTTTTGGGGTTTTACCCATGGGTTTTTTTTCTTTTAGATACTTCTTGGTGGAGAAGAGGTAGTAAGTAAAGAAGGCAATTAGGAGTATGAACGGTATAAGAATTACAGTTGCAATGATAGAATGGGTATTTTTCTTTTGAAGTGGAATATTCTCTTCTTGTGTTTTCTTTTGGGTGATTGATAGTTTTTTCTGTGTTTGTGATTGTTTATAAGTTATATGTTCAATAAGGGATCCTAAATTATCAGGACTAAAGAGGTCAGGTATCTCCTCTTTAATGGCCATTGATAACCTTGGGTTTTCTTTTGGGAGTATTGCCAGGGTAAGATACTCCACTCTGTTCTGAGTGTTTATGCCTTTATCATTTAGTTTCCCCTCTCTAAGGATTTTTTTATAGCCGAGGAAACTTCCCGTGGATATATCGGTGGAGATGCAATCGGAAACGAGTATGATAAATTGTTTCTTTCCCCTGGCGTTGTGTTTGATGTAGGTATTTGTAAACTCGAGGGCTTTGCCAATTGGGGAAATTCCCCAGGGTTTTAAATTGAAAATTCCTCTGATAATCTCTCTTGAGTTTGTTGTGAAGGGAGTAACTAGTTCTATTCTGCTGTCGTCCTCGTTTCCAAAGGAGATAAGTGCCCATTCGGTATTTTTGAGTTTTTTACTGTTGAGGAGTTTTTCCACACTCTTTAGCGCGGTTTGAAATTTGGAGCTCACATGCATGCTAAATGAAGAATCGAAAATAATTGCTATACTATTGATAATAGGCTCTCTATTTTCGCTGTTGAGAGCCGATAAAAAGACTATAGAAATAATGGCGGAAATGATTAACCTTTTCACTTGAATAAGGTAATTTAACACAAAAGGGGTTGATGAGTCTATGATTAGATTTGTGAAGAGAAGAAATCTGTTACTGCTCTTTATGGCAGTGATGTTTTTTGTTGGTGGTATTGTGAGTCTCTTCTCAGAGACTCTCTGTCTCTATGTAGAAGAAAGAACAAATGGTGAACAGGGGCCTTTCCCACCTCCTGTCAAAGAGGGTATTTACAATGGGCTCTTTGAGGAGAATTATATTGTATTTGATACAGGGGATAAAGCGATTTACAACGTTGACTGGAAAAAGGGTCTTTTCGCTACCGTTTTGGAAGTGGCGAGAGAGGGTGGGGCAAGGTATGTAATTGCCGTTAAAGTGGATTCTAAGTTGGTCAAGGATAAAGAGAGAGGCGATCATGTCTCTATAAATAGCAGATACTATGTGGTAGATGTGGAAAAGGGTGTCTTGCTTGGGAAGGGGAGCCTCTCCGGTAGTAACAGGGGGGAAGAGAAAGAGGTAAATCAGAGTAAACTTGGTTTTAGCATTGGAATGAAAATTGCTCGGGCAATTGATAAGTCAATCAAGAAACACACTGACGCATTCTGATTCTACCTGCGGTTCTAGATATATGTTTTTGCAGCCAGGGGGGATAAAAATTGTCTCCCCTTTTTTTATTTTGTAATTTCCTCCCGGAAACTCCATTGTAAGTTCACCTTTTATGGTTATTAGTATCTCAAAACTTTGTTTCTCCTCTTTTCTCAACTGGAATGCATTTTTTAAGAGGTATAGATCTGTGTTGAAATAGGAGCATCGTACTAAGTTAGAAAAGTAGCCGTACCCTCTTTTTTCTTTAATAGGTTTGGTAACGTTGTTTTTAGCGTTGTAATTAATTACCTCCAGAGCTTTCTCTATATGGAGTGGTCTGGGTTTGCCGTCAAATCCAACACGGTTCCAGTCGTATAATCTGTATGTGGAATCCGAACTCTCTTGAATTTCAAGGATCAAAACACCCCCAAGAATTGCATGTACGGTACCTGCCGGTACAAAGAGTAAATCTCCCTTTTTGATATTTACATATCTGAGATGTTCTTCTATTGCATTATTATCAATTGCTTCCTTTAGTTTCTCTCGGGTTGTTCCCTCTTTCAAACCATATATTAATTGTGCCTTTTCTTCCGCATGGAGGATGTACCACATCTCGGTTTTGCCTCTGTCGTTCTCGTGCTTAAGTGCGTATTGGTCGTCAGGGTGAACCTGAACGGATAGCTTATCCGTAGCATCTATAAACTTTATGAGGACTGGAAGTGTTGTATGGCCCTGAGCGATGACGGCTTTACCCAGAAGCTCTTTGGGGTATTTTTCTATGGCTTTATCGAGTGGCAGTCCCTGGAGTTCACCGCTTATAATAAGGTTTGTACCATTTGGATGGGTTGAGGCCTCCCAGGATTCCCCGTATTTGCCTGGTGGAAGTTTTTTCCCCAGAATGGTTTCTAATTTTCTCCCTCCCCAGATTTTTTCTTTTAGTACCGGCTGCAATTTGAAGGGTTTATCGAATTTCATGGGTTCTATTATAGAGATGTTGGGAGAAACTGCAATGAAAATATCATTTGAAAATGTTAAAATTTTTCCGATGATATAAACCAGGAGATCTCTATGAAAGTAAGGGTTTTTGGGTTTTTGGTTGTAGTCTTTGCATTTTTTGGGATGTTTTCACTATTTGGTGAGGATTTTTGGGAGGGGAATGCGGTTGTTGTTAGAAGCGGAGAGATGGATAAACCTGGTTTATACGCTCTCTCTGATTCTTTTCCTAAGTATTCGAAAATCGTTGTGAAGAATCTTTCAAATGGAAAAGAAGTTACGGTAACGGTTTTGGATAGAACGCGGGGGGTTACAAATGTATTCCTTCTTCTCTCCAGGGAAGCGGCAGAGAAAATTGGGATTAAGTATGGCTCAATTGCTCACGTTAGAGTTTCTCTGAGTAGAGAGCCCGGGATTGTAACAGCTGGTATGCCGGGGGATCTTCCGTATAACCCTGATCCTGATATAAATCCGGCTGTGAATATCCCCGAGGAGAAGCTGGTAAGTAAGACCCCTGTTAAGTCCTTGGTAAAGCAGGGGATTAAGTCCGAAGAGTTGCGCGAGAAAACGATTAGTCCATCCAAGAGTAAGGTTAAAGGGAAAGTTGAGAGTACCGAACCATCGGAAGAGAAACCTGTGGTGAAAGAGATAAAGAAACCTACCAAAAAACAACTGGCCGAAGAGGAACCGTTTGAGGAATTGGTTAAAAAACGGCCCGAAGGGTTGTTATTTAAGGCCCCGACAAAACCGGAACGGGTTGTTGTTATTGAGAGACCAATTGAGAAACCCCCTGTATCTGGTGAGAGGAAAGAAAAACTTGAGATTGCCACTCTGCCTAAGAGTGAAAGCGAGGGCAGTGAGTTGCCTGCACTTGAGAATTTAAATATTCCTTCCAGGGGGAAGAAAGTGTCAGGGTTGGAGCCTTCGGTTGAATTCCCAGGGGTGGAAGAGCCAAAGACAGAGTTGGTAACCGGAAAGAGCTCAGGGAAGGAGAAGAAATCGGAGTTAAAAATAGAAAAAAAGCCCATGGAGCCCGGGAAGGGAAAGGAAGAAAATGAGTCGAAACGTGAAGTAGCAAAGCCAAGTGCTGAAAAGCCGACCCCTCGGGGTGGTGAAGTAGTTCTTAAACTTGAACCAACTGGGCCCAAGCCACCTCCCCCCATAGCTGGAAAAACGCTTTTGAAAGAGGAGGAAGCTAAGGGAAGGGCAATGAAAAAGGAAAGTACCAGAGTATCTCCGGAGAAATCCATCTCTAAAAAATCTAAACCTGAAAGAAGTGAGATAACGGAAAAGCTTCCCAAAGGTGCCTATTTTCTTCAGATAGCCGCTTATTACAGTGAAACCCTTGCCAATAAACTTGTCTCACGTTTGAGTAACTCCTATCCTGTAACTATACTTAGTACGAGAAGGAACGATAAAACCCTTTATAAAGTACTTGTCGGTCCGCTTAACAGGGACGAGAGTGGTGCATTGCTCTATTGGTTTAGATCTAAGGGATACAAAGATTCGTTTATCAAGACCCCGTGAATTTTCATCTAATCCGAATTTGTGATGGAATAATCAACTCCAATTGGTGTAAAATAGGAAAGTATTTATTTAGATTTGTGGTGATGTGTCAAAGTAGTGATGTATGGATAAACGAGAAGCTGAAAAACGGATAGATGAGCTTTCCCGGTTATTAAGAAAGTATCAGTATGAGTATTATGTCTTAAGTCGACCCAGTGTCTCGGATTTGGAGTACGATAAACTCTTTGATGAGCTTGTAAGACTGGAAAGGGAATTCCCGGATCTGGTTAGAGAGGATTCTCCGACCAAGCGAATAGGTTCGGATTTAACCCAAGAGTTTCCAGAGGTAGAGCATACTATTCCTGTTTTAAGTCTTGATAAAGCGTATAGTTATGAAGAGCTCCGTGATTGGATCTTAAAAACCGAGAAAAATCTGGGTGAGACACTGTCCTTCGTTGTGGAGGAGAAGATCGATGGTGCCTCGATCGTTCTCTACTATGAAGGTGGGCTGCTTCGCCGTGCTGTTACCAGGGGAAACGGGATTGTAGGGAATGATATAACCGAGAATGTAAAGACGATAAAGACGGTGCCTCTAAGGCTCCCTCGAGATGTGGATGTCGCCGTTAGAGGGGAGATTTATTTACCGAGGGAGTTGTTCGATGAGATAAATAGAGAGATGGAGGTGCCTTACGCAAATCCTAGAAACCTCGCCTCCGGCACTTTGAGGAGAGTAAAAAGTAGTGAGGTTGCTCGCGTGCCTCTAAATATATTTGTATACGAAGGTTTTTTTAAGAGTGGATTCTCCACCCATGTGGAGATCCTTGAAGAGCTGGAGGCTTTGGGGTTTAGGCTTAACCCTAACGTGGGTTTCTTTTCGGGAGCTGAAAATGAAACTGTTGATAAAATTTGCGAGAGTATAAAAGAGAAACATCCTTCCTGGTTTTGCGGAGATTTTTCTACACTTGAGGAGTATATAGAGCTTGAAAAGGATAGGAGGAAAGATCTCTCCTATGAGATAGATGGACTGGTTGTTAAGCTGAATAGTATCGCTGCAAGGGATGCTTTGGGATATACGGGACATCATCCAAGGTGGGCCATTGCTCTTAAATTTGAAGCTCCGGAGGGGGTTACCGTTGTTAAAGATATAAACGTGCAGGTAGGAAGAACGGGAAGAATTACCCCTGTTGCAAGGGTAGAGCCTGTGAGGATATCAGGTTCTACCATCTCGAATGTTACCCTTCACAATCAGGAGTATATAGATCTCCTTGAGCTCGCTATTGGTGATAAAGTTGCTGTATCGAAACGTGGAGATGTTATTCCTGCTGTTGAGAGAGTTGTGGAAAAGAATGAAATTGGTAATACTACGTGGAAGATGCCTGCTGAGTGTCCCTCCTGTGGCACTGGTTTAAAAAAGATAGGGGCCCATCATTTTTGTACCAACCCTCAGTGTCCCGAGCAGGTTAGGGGTAGAATTAGGTTCTTCGTTGCAAGGGGACAGATGGATATTGAGACCCTTGGACCTGAGACTATTGATGTGTTGATAGAGAGGGGATGGGTCAAAGATGTGGCCGATATATATTACTTTAACCCGGACAAGCTTCTTGATCTTCCCGGATTCGGTGAGAAGAAGGTAAAACTCATAAAACAGGGAATTGAAAAGAGCAAGAAGAAACCTTTTAGAACGGTTTTACAGGCACTTGGGATTCCCGAGGTAGGGGGGAAGGTTATAGAACTTCTTATTGATGCGGGTTATAGAGATATTGATTCCTTGTTTGAGCTTGCCGATAGAAGGGATTATAATGCGTTGCTCAATATTCACGGTATAGGAGAGAAGACGGCACGTATAATTATTGAGGAGTTTTCGAAGCCAGAGCTTAGAGATAGGGTAGAGCGGCTGAAGAAGGCGGGGCTTAACTTTCGTGAAGAGGAGGAAGAAAGGTCTGAGGAACTGGCTCCCATTTTTGAAGGGCAAACCTGGTGTGTTACCGGGAGTTTTGAGCGTTTTAAGCCAAGGGATTTGGCAATGGAGGAGGTTAAGAAAAGGGGGGGAAGGGTTGTCTCCTCTGTTACTTCGAAAACCACCCATCTCTTGGCCGGGAAAAATCCGGGAAGCAAGTTGAACAAGGCTATTTCTCTGGGGATAAAGATTGTCTCGGAGGAAGAGTTTGTTAAAGTTTTAGAGGGTCGTGGGAGTATTTGAGAGATGGTGATGTTGTTCTTGGGTGTAATTGGGAGTGGTAATTATTGTAAAATTACTTGACTTTGCAGTGTTAAGAAGATTATTGTAAATTAAATAAATTTTTTATGGAGGTAAGGATATGAGGAAATTTTTATTTATCCTTGTAATGCTACTTGCTGTAGGGCTTGTTTTTGCAGGTGGTACTAAAGAAAAGGCCAAAGCCGGTGGTCCTAAGTATAAGATAGGGCTTGTTTTTGATATTGGAGGTAGAGGCGATAAGTCGTTCAACGACTCAGCTCACAGAGGCCTCGTAATGATTGCTAAAAAGTATCATGGCTACATTAAGGATGATCCCGATAACATTAATTATGGGAATGAGGTGGAGCTTAAGTATCTCGAGCCAAAAGCCGGTGGACAGGATAGAGAGCAGCTATTAAGGGTTCTTGCAGAGGCGGGATACAATCTGGTTTATGGAATTGGTTTTATGTTCTCCGATCCTCTGGCAAAGGTTGCTAAGGATTTCCCCAATGTCCACTTTGCAATAGTTGATGGGTATATTCCCAATCTGAATGCTAACAGTAATATTACATGTCTCTTGTTTAAAGAGAATGAGGGTTCTTTCCTTGTTGGTGCTATTGCCGGTTTAAAGAACAAGGGTGGAAAGATTGGTTTTATCGGTGGTATGGATATCCCTCTGATTCATAAATTTGAGGGAGGGTTTATTGCCGGTGCTATCTATGTAAATCCCAAGCTGAGAAACGAATCGATGATTCTTGCCCAGTATATAGGAAAGGATCCCTCTGCGTTTAAAGACGCTCCTGCTGCTTACAATATAGCAAGCAATATGTACCGCCAGGGAGCAACCATTATTTATCATGCTGCTGGAGCCTCTGGAGACGGATTGTTCCAGGCAGCGGAAGAGTTTAAAAAGTTGGCTATCGGTGTAGATTCTGATCAGGGTTTGATTTATTCTACCTCAAAAGACGCTGCAATGAGGGCAAGGGGTAAGTATATTCTCACCTCTATGTTAAAGCGAGTTGACAATGCTGTTTTCCAAACAGCGCAAGAGTTGATTGAGAAGGGCAAGGTAACCGGTGGTTACCATGAGTTTGGACTTAAAGAAAATGGTGTTGGTTTTGCCCTTAACCAGTACAACAAGGCTGAGCTCTCCGATATTCTGCCTCAGATTGAAAAGATTAAGCAGAAGATAATCAACGGTGAGATAGTAGTTCCTGACAGCGAAACCAAAATAAAAGCGTGGGCTCAAAAATATCTAAAATAGATTCATATACCTGGGGCGGGGTCTTAAGAAGGTTCCCCGCCCTTTTTGTTTTGTAGTAGCGGGTGAGAGGGTGAAATAATCCCTGAAATTATTTTTGAAAGGATAGTTCTATGCCTGTTCCTCTCCTTGAAATGAAAAATATTACAAAACGGTTTCCCGGCGTTCTTGCCAATGATCATGTAAATTTTAACCTCTTTGCGGGGGAGGTTCATGCCCTTGTTGGTGAGAATGGGGCAGGGAAAACCACTCTTATGAAGATTCTCTATGGGCTTTACTCTCCCGACGAGGGGGAAATATACGTTAAGGGGAAGAGAAGTGTTATCAAAAAGCCAAGGGAGGCAATTCACTATGGTATCGGGATGGTACATCAACACTTTATGCTCGTTCCTCCCTTTAGTGTGCTTGAGAATATAGTAATTGGCGAGGAAACCCATAGGGCTGGTATTCTCGATATGGATGCCCCTGCGGAGAGGGTAAAAAAGATTATGGAGGATAACAGTCTCTTCGTCGATTTGTCTGCCAAGGTAGAAGATATTCCTGTTGGTTTGCAGCAGAGGGTGGAGATATTGAAAATTCTTTACCGTGGGGCTGAAATTCTTGTTTTTGATGAGCCTACTGCTGTTCTTACCCCCCAGGAGGTAAAGGAACTGTTTAAAACTTTCAGAGAGATGAAGAAGCAGGGTAAGGGAATAATATTTATAAGCCACAAGTTGGATGAGGTTCTGGAGATAGCGGATAGAATAACTGTGATAAGACGGGGGAAAATTATAAAAACCCTGAATATAGAGGAGGCTACGAAACCCTTAATTGCTGAATTGATGGTTGGGAAACCTGTCCTTCTCGAGGTTGAAAGACCTACTGTTAAGATGGGAGATGTGGTTCTTGAGGTTAGGGATCTCGTTATGAAGAGTCCCAGGGGCTACGATGTGCTAAGTGGGGTTTCATTTGAGGTGAGAGCGGGTGAAATATATGGGATAGCGGGTGTCGAGGGGAATGGCCAGACGGAATTGATAGAGGCTATTGCGGGGGAGGTTAAACTTGAGAGTGGAGATATCCTTTTAAACGGGGAAAGCATTCTCGGTTGGGATGTAAGAAGGCGAAGGGAAGCTGGAATCAGCCATATACCGGAGGATAGGCACCGCTATGGATTGCTGTTACCCTACACTTTGGCTGAAAATTTGACCCTGGGGATGCACTATAAGGAGCCCTTTGTTAACAGATTTCAGGTTATCAATCGGAAAAAGATACGTGAGTTTGCAAGAGCGGTAATCCGGAAATATGATATCAGAACCCCATCCGAACTCACCCCAGCTCATGCACTCTCCGGGGGTAATCAACAGAAGGTAATAGTTGCAAGGGAGTTAAGTGCGGAGCCCAGGTTGCTGCTTGCTGCACAACCGACCAGGGGAGTTGATATAGGTGCTACGGAGTTTATACATAACCAGCTTATGGTGGCAAAAAAAGAGGGGAGAGCTGTTCTGCTTGTGTCTGCTGACCTTGATGAGATTATGTCCCTTTCTGATAGGATAGGGGTCATGTTTAAAGGGCGAATAATAAAGGAGTTTACCAGGGAAAAGGCGGTGAAGGAGGAGATTGGATTCTACATGATGGGGGAAAAGGAATGAGCGCAGTAAAGGTGAAATTTGATAAGTATAGATTTTTAGAGCTCCTCTCCCCTGTGTTGGGTTTTCTTGCCTCTATAGTTGTTCTTATGATAATTGTGGTTGCAGTAGGAGAGAGTCCTGTTAAAGCCCTTGTTGCTATATACAAGTTTAGCCTTAGTAGTAGTGCGAAAATTGCCACTATTTTTTCCATGTCTATCCCGTTGTTCTTTGCAGGCATTGCCGTTGCCTTTGCCTTTCAGGCCGGGGTATTTAATATTGGGGTTGAGGGTCAGTATTTTTTTGGTGGGCTTGTTGGGGCTCTTGCAGGGATCTATTTTCATCTCCCCCCGTTAATCCATATCCCGGTTGTTGTACTCTTTAGTATGCTTGGAGGGGCTCTGTGGGCATTAATCCCCGCCATTCTTAAGGTCACAAAGAATGTACATGAGGTTATCTCTACGATAATGTTTAACAGTATAGCCTTGGCCCTTGTTAACTACCTCGTCAACGATCCACTCTCCGGTTTGGGCAAGGGAAAGAGCCTGGAGCCGCAAACGGCTAAGATTCAATCTACAGCTCTTTTTCATAAGATAAATCACGTTTTTAGCTATATAGGGTGGAAGATCCCGGATTATGTGTATCTCGATTACAGTTTGATAGTTGCCATAATTATGGGATTTATTGTCTGGTTTGTGCTCTTTCGTATGAGATATGGCTTTGAGATAAGAGCGGTTGGGACCTCCCTTGATGTGGCAGGCTATGCCGGGATGAAGGTTAAGAATTTACAGCTAGCCGCATTTTTAATAAGCGGGGCGTTGGGTGGATTAATAGGGCTTCAGGAGATATTTGCCATAAGGGGTTACTATACCTATGGGATAGCCTCCGGGTTGGGTTTTGACGGGATTGCCATTGCCCTTATAGGTAAAAATTCTCCCCTTGGAGTTGTCTTTGCATCGATTCTGTTTGCTTTTCTCAAACAGGCAGGTTATGGGCTTCAGTTCTATACTGCTGTACCAAACTCTGCGATATATGTTATTAAGGGTCTTATGATCCTCTTTATAGTTGTAATAAATGAGATAACTGCTAAGTATATAAGGGCCCTTAGAAAGAAGGAGGCATTCTGATGGGTGTTAGTACACTTATATTTTTTCTGGTTAAGGGGCTTGAAATCTCCGCTCCTATTGCCTTTGCAGCTCTCGGTGCTGTATTTTCCGAGAGAAGTGGTGTCGTAAATATTGCTCTTGAGGGAATAATGATAGTTACCTCTTTCACTATTGTGTGGGCCTCAATGGCCTTTCACAGTATCTGGATGGGGCTCTTCTTTGCTATAGTTGCTGGTGCACTTGTGGCACTTATTCATGCGGTTGTTACCATTACCTTTAAGGTTGATCAGATAGTCTCTGGGGTTGCCATAAATATATTCGCCTTTGGTTTAGCCAGATTTTTATCGCAAAAAGTTTTTGGTCAGGAAACGCAAACCCCGACTAATCCCTATCTTTTCCCTCAGGTTCTTGGGATTAATTCCGTGGCTTTATGGTTAATACCCATAGCACTGATAGCCTGGTTTGTCCTATACAGAACCGTTTTTGGTTTGAGGTTGCGGACCGTGGGAGAGAATCCTGAGGCTGGAGATACCCTTGGACTTAACGTTTACGCCTTAAGGTATGCAGGGGTTGTAATAAGCGGGGCACTCTGTGGTCTCTCTGCGGCTACGCTTTTCCCCTCCCAGTGGATATCTGGAATGACCGCCGGAAGGGGATATATAGCCCTTGCGGCTATGATATTCGGGCGTTGGGACCCTATAGGTGCGGTGTTGGCCTCTCTTCTGTTTGGCTACGCCGATACATTCAGGATAATGTTTGAGACAAAAATTCCCATTCCGGGGCAGTTTGTTCAGATGTTTCCCTATATACTTGCCGTGGTTGTTCTTGCCGGTATGGTTGGGAAGGCAAGGGCTCCCGCTGCTGACGGTAAACCCTATGAAAAGGGAGAGGGTTAGGCGCTAAAGAAATTTAGATTACCTTTGTTCCTTTGGAAAGGAGAGGCCTAGAATCAAAAGAGTAATTCCGTCCATAAATAGGCTTATTCCTACGAAGAGGCCTACGAGTAAGACACTGCTTGTAGGCCATCCGACTATGAGCGTTATTCCGAGTATTAGTGATATTATACTGTTGATTGCCAGCCAGAAGGCACCCTTTAGTTCATGAAGTTCGAACATCATGGAAAGACCGGCGAATGCATCCATCAGGAAGTAGACGGCAAGCATTATTCCTATAACTGCTACGCCTGCTACGGGGTATATTACAATTAAAAGTCCCGTTATGAAGAGCAAAAAGGGTTTCAACCATGCTATCATGCTCTTGTTGTAACTAACCAGTGCCTGGTAACCCGAGACCAACCCGCTTAGAATTAGTAGAAAACCGGCAAAGAAGGAGATAGAGAGCGAAATGATGGGGGGAAGAACTATGCCCACCAAGCCTATAATGGTAAGTACTATTCCTGTGAGGATAGAATGTTTTCTAAAGTTACGTATCAGCATGGGTTAATTATTACATATCCCATTCCTCTTGTCTATAACTTCTGTAATTCTGTAAGGGGTTTACAATTATTTTTGCAATTGTTATTGTTAAATTTCCTGAAAGCATCCCGATTTGGCGGAACGGTACGCTGCATCAACTACTTCCATGGAGTGCAAGCCATCCTCACCGGAGTTTTCTGTAATCGTGGTGTTATTTAAGATTGCACTTACGAAACTCTTTGCCTGCTCTAGATAGAGGTCTCTTTTCTCGTACTCCAGGGGTTTAAACTGACTGGGTATATCTTTATCCTGCATCGGGTCGTATCCGGAATCGGATTCTTTTATCAAAATTTCCGCCCTTCCACCGGGGTCTTGCCCGATTGTCCCCTCTGTTAGTATAGCACCCCTTGATCCGTAGATCTCGAGACGTGTTTTTGATGCCTCGTCCGGTATGTTAAAGAATGTGTCTACCGTTGCATGAGTTCCGTTTTTAAACTCCATAATAGTGGTGGCAGAGTCTTCTACCGGGTAGGTGTGAACGAGGTTACCGGTCAGGGATAGGATCTTCTTTATAGGGCCAAAGAACATCTCGAGAAGGTCATACAGGTGTGGAGCCATATCCATAAGTGATCCCCCTCCTCCTAGCTTGGGGACCTGTCGCCACGCCCCCTCTATGGGTGGGTACCAACATGAGAGTTGGGCTCTTGCGTATACGGGGTTACCAATTTTCCCGGATTTTATCAATTCTTTTATCTTGCGGTGTGCACCGTGGTAGTGCATCATAAATCCAACCTGGAACTTTACCCCTTCCTTCTTACATACCTCCAGCATTTCTTCGGCATCTTTGGCATTAAGTGCCAGTGGTTTCTCACAGAGGATATGTTTTTTTGCCCTTGCGGCTTTTATTACCTGTTCCTTGTGGGCGTACACCGGACTTGCTATATAGACGGCATCTATATCCTCTTGCTTGAGGAGAGAATCGACGTCGGTAGTCCATGATTTTATGTTAAATTCTTTGGCAATAGCTTCCGGGTTATGACGTTGCATTACCGTTTTTATTTCGGAGTGTTCTTCCTTTAGAATTGCCGGAATCATCCTTCTCTTTGCAATCCCCCCTGCCCCGATAATTCCCCATTTTACTGTTTTCATTTTTTCCTCCCATGAAGGTTCATTTTGCTTTTGGGAACTAATGATTTCTCTTCCCATAATAAATTTATATTAGTAAATTAGTCTAGATAGAGATTTGCAGTTTGTTGATAGGAGGATTAGTCTTGAGCTTAAAGGATAAGATAGTGGCTGTTTTGAGGACGGTAGAAGACCCGGAGGTAAGGCAGGATGTTTATACCCTCAATCTTGTTTACGATATTAACATTGATGAGGAAAGGGGAAGTGTGGATTTAAAGTTTAGACCAACGATTCCCAACTGTCCTATTGGGGTACAACTTGCCATAGCAATAAAGAAGGCTCTCCTTGATCTTCCTGAGGTTAAGCATGTTGATCTGACAGTGACTGATTTCTATATGGCCGAGGCGGCGAATCAGTATCTTAAGATGATGGATGGTTAGGTTTCTTTTTCGGTTGTAAGAATTTTTTGGATAGCTTAGATGCTGGGTATGGGTGTAAAAGACTCTTGCAAACGTTTGTAGAAAGTGGTTAGATGTTTGTAGGAGTTTTTTGCAAGGAGAAACTTATGAGAGATGTAGGAATAGGGGTTGTGGGGCTTGGAAGATTAGGGCTTGTGCATGCGCAAAATATTGTTAAGAGGGTTAAGAATGGGAGGTTGGTGGCTGTTTGCGATATGAATGAAGAGCTTGCCAGAGCTACTGCTGAAGAACTGGGCGGTAGATGGTACACCGAAATAGAGGATATGTTGGAGGATAGAGATATAGATGCTGTGTGTATTGTTACCCCTACGGCGTATCATGTTGAACCGATAGAGAAAACGGTGGAGGCGGGGAAACCCTTTTTCTGTGAGAAACCGCTTGCCTCTAATTTGGAGGATACGGTTTATCTTGCCGGATTAATAGAAGACTCAGGACTTCTCTGTCAGATAGGGTTTAACAGACGTTTTGATCCTGAGTATATGAGAGCAAAAGAGATAATTGACTCCGGTGAGATTGGTAAGCCTGTGTACTATGAGGGGATATCTAGGGATCCCTTTCCCCCGCCCCTCTGGGCATGTGACCCAGCTAAGGGAGGAGGTCTGTTTATTGATATGCTCCTCCATGATTTTGATCTTGCAAGGTTTTTAATGGGAGATGAGGTGGATAGCGTTTTTGCTAATGAAACTAACCTTGTTATAGATGGGGGAGATATTAATAGATTTGCAGATAACGTGACGGCTACTTTGAGGTTTAAAGGTGGAGCCCTTGGTAACTGCCATGCCAGTATGCACGCCGAGTACGGTTATGATATCAGGCATGAAGTATACGGGGAGAGGGGAAGAATTATTGTTGATACTACTAGTAGGTTAAATGTATCTCTTGCAAGCAGAGAAGGGGGAGTTTGTAAACCATACACCTATCATAGGGAGGATAATATCCCGCATTTCATGTTTAGGTTCGGTGAGTCTTATGCCAATGAAATGGGGGTTTTTGTGGACACGGTATTAAACGGTGGGGAATCGCTTGTTACTGCCAGGGATGCCCTGGAGGCTTTTAGGATCTCCCTTGCTGCGGTAGAATCTGCGGGTAGACATGAACTTATTAGACTGGGGGAAACAAAAAAGGGGCTTGGATAGTAAGCCCCTTTTTGGATTTGAAAATCCTTTGTTCTGTTAACCCTTTGTAAATGGGCCTATCAATGGGAGTTCGTAAACCGATTTCCACCCCTCGCTTAGAGGCTCTTTTAGGTAGGGCTCCATCTCTTTTGCGCTTCGCAGGGTTACCTTTTCTACGGGTGGTACCGTTCCTGGAGGAAATGCCTCGAGTATTTCATCAACTACAAGTGTTAGATATTTTAAAATAGCAGCGATCGGCCTTTTTGCCTTTCTTGCCGTTGCTTTACTCGGTGTGCCAACTACACCCTCAGGTGTTGCATATCGCTCTATTGCGAAATGACCCTCTCCCTCCGACCATCTATGGGGTCTTCTCCATGGATCAACCGAGGTGTCAAAGTGACCGTTTGGAAGGAAGGATTCTCCCCATGCATCCTGAACCACACTCATATCTACCATTTCTTTAAACATAAGCAGAGCTACCGCGGTCTCGCTTTCATCTGCGTGAACGAAGGTGGTCTCCAGAC
>Ga0256914_1001513_pt1 | contig 20744 bp, 17 predicted proteins | sample HulkmetaG_FD_191571 | JGI IMG/M metagenome (GOLD analysis project Ga0256914, IMG submission 191571) | Hydrothermal chimney microbial communities from Main Endeavour vent field at the Juan de Fuca Ridge, Pacific Ocean - Hulk | ecosystem: Environmental > Aquatic > Marine > Hydrothermal vents ... | reverse complement strand
GGAAGAGAGGGTGGTTACCATATCGCGAGCACGCATTACCGTAGAATTTCCCGCAAGTTTTATGCTTGTGGCAGCCATGAATCCATGCCCTTGCGGGTATTACAACCACCCCGAAAAAGAGTGCGTCTGCTCTCCCGGAGCGGTGAAAAAATATCTGAACCGGATTTCGGGTCCGCTGCTCGACAGAATTGACCTGCACGTAGAGGTGGTACCCGTGCCTTTTAAAGATTTGGCAGAAGCACCTGCCGGCGAAAAAAGCGAACAAATCAGACAACGCGTTATTGCTGCACGCAAAATTCAAAAAGAGAGGTTTAAAAACCACGACAAAGTACACAACAACGCACAAATGTCGCATAACGATTTAAACAAATACTGCTCGTTAACACCAACAGGCTCAACTCTACTGAAAAACGCAATGGAAAAACTTAGCCTCTCGGCAAGGGCTTACGACCGTATTTTGAAAGTGGCACGTACCATTGCCGACCTCAACAACAGCCCAAACATTCAGCCCGAACATCTTGCCGAAGCCATACAATACAGAAGCCTGGACAGAGACAGCTGGGGTTCTTAAAATGCATCACACCAAACAAATCGGATTATGAAAAAATTATCCTCTTCTTTAACACTGAAAATCGTCGTTTTGATACTCATACCTATCGGTATTGTCTCGGCGGGAATAATACTTTACATAAACAATAATTTCAACCGGAAAGCTTTTTCGTTTACCGACGAAATACTTAACCGGGAAGTAAAAGATTACAGCTTGCAGGTGGAATTCAGAGTAAAAAACATTACCGATTTGGCAAAAAAAAGTGCATTCTTCGTACAAAACAGCAGCCACTACGATACCGCTAAACTACTTCAAGTAATAAGCAACAACCTGTACCTCGATAAAGCCGTTTACGGCTCTGCCATTATCCTTAAACCGGAAAAACCCCCGTACCGTGGAATTTTATATTGTTACGGTTTTAAAAAGAATAACAATTTTAAAAACTTCGTTTTGGAAAACCTCGATACCGCCGAGTTTTTCAACAGGTTCCCGGGGGTAAACAACTATTGGACCCTGCCCGAACAAAAAGGAGAAGGCGTGTGGTCGAAACCCTACATCGACAAAAATGCCGACAGCGCCTATATGATAACATACTCTGAACCAATTTACAAAAACGGTAAATTTATTGGTGTGGCCACAATAGATATATTGGTTAGCAGAATAGAAAATATGCTAAACTACTTCAGAAAAAAACACGAATCGAAAAGAGAGATAAACCTCTACCTGTTAACCGATAACGGATTTCTCCTCTATTTCAACAAAAACAAAAACCTGGTGGGAAACAATATCTACAATTTTAATGAAAACATAATCGACATCGACTTCTCCCAAATTAAACCCCTGATAGACTCTCTTAATGCCGGTAAAAGCGGAAGATTGGAAATATTGAACAAAAAAGGTGAAAAATATAAAATCTATTACAGTACAATGTCGGGTATAAATTGGTTCTTTGTCGAATATATTCCCGAAAAAGATATCTATTCGATAAACAAACCCATTATAATTCAGATAATAATTATTATATTGATATTAATACTTATCATACTCTTAATAATTTTCTATTCCACATCGAAATTGATTGTCACACCCATTAAAATGCTTAGTCATGCCACAAGAATAATCGCCTCGGGAAACAACAATTATCAAATAGCCGTAAAACGTAACGACGAAATCGGAGAACTTGCCCGTAACTTCAAAATAATGATGAACAAAATAAAAGAACGTGAAGAAAAACTGAAACAGCAAAATTTGCAACTCGAAGAGCTAAACAGAAAACTCATCAAACTCGACGATGCCAAATCGGAATTTCTTAAACTCATAAGTCACGAAATACGTACTCCTCTCAACGGTATAATTGGCTCAACTTACCTGCTCAAAGATATGATTCAAGACGACTCGGTGTTGGAATTTATCGACATGCTTAAAGAATCGGTTGACAGACTGGAACGTTTTTCCACCAACGCCCTGTTTATTACCCAACTGAAAGTTAAACCCGAAAAGTTCAAAACGGAAATCCTAAACGTTTCCATCGAATTTGAAAAAGTGCTCGAAAACTTGAAAGAGTTTATCGAAAAATCGGAAGTTAAAATATTTGCCGATATTGTTCCGGGAAACATTAGCGGAAGCAGCTTGCTTGTGGAAAAAAGTTTTACGGAAATTTTACACAATGCCGTTAAATTTTCCAAAGACAAAAAGGTTTATGTCATTACAGCAATAGAGAACGACAATTATATATTTACCGTAAAAAACAAAAGCGACAAAATGAGTGCCGAACAAATGAACGATATTTTTAAACCTTTCGGTTTGCCGGGCGAACATTACGATAAAAACACAGGACTGGGGCTTACCATTGTGTTTTTGTGTATGGAAATGACAGGCGGAAAAATGGAAATAAAAAGCCGCGACAACCAAATCGTCACAACCCTCTATTTACCGTTAAAAAAATAACAAAACATGAACGGATATGATATCGCGGAAATAAACCGCATGAACAAAGGAACCATGATGGAGTGGATGGGCATAAAATACCTGCAAGCATCACCGGGTTACATCAAGGCAAAAATGCCTGTTGACAAAAAAACGATACAACCCATGGGACTATTACACGGTGGCGCCACCTTAGCTCTTGCCGAAACCCTCGGAAGCTTCGGTTCGGCACTCCTCGTCGATACACAAAAATACAATGTTGTAGGTCAACAAATGTCGGCAAATCACCTGCACAGCGTACAAAAAGGTTTTGTTTTCGGTGAAGCACACATCATTCACCAAGGAAAACAGACACACATTTGGAATATCGACATCACAGACGAACAAAACAAACTGGTTTCAACTTGCCGCTTTACTGTTATGATATTAAAAAAGAGGTGATAAATAAACTTTTTTATTAATAATACTTTGGGCGGACTTACGGGCTGTCCGCTAATAGTCCTCGGCATACGGCTGTGTTACGTACAAGTGTGCGGGGGCTTCCTGTGGTCGCCTCCGCCACTCCACTTCACATCAGCCGTCTGCCTGCGGGCTACCGCTACCATCCCTGCCGCAAACCGTACCGCTTGCGCTATTATTCTTTTATCACTTTGGCGCTTTGGCGCTCTTTCCCGTCGATGTTTAAAACTACCGTGTATATGCCCGGAGGAAGGGGTCTGCCGTTGTCTCCGCTGCCGTCCCATAACGTCCGGCTCACTCCGGTCAGTTGAACCCCCTCTTGAAGAACCTTGACCAATAATCCCGAACTGTTATAAACCGACAACTTTACACGCGACGGCTTCTTGTTTTCAACGGAAACCGTTGTTCCCGAGCTAAAGGGATTGGGGAATATTTTAAGCCTCAATGCCGCATCCGGTAATATGGATGTGTTATGTTCTTCCGTACCGACAGTGGGATTCCACTCGTATGCACCCATATCTATCTTGCCATTGAATATGCGGGGATTGCCCGCAAGGTCGGTGTCGGGCATGTTGTCCAGTATAAACTGAGGCAAATCCATTGTGCCGGCGTCAATACACGGCGATTGACCGGAAAGATTATAAGGAAACTCCTCCCCGCCGTAAAACAGAGGATCGGCATCAATATTCGAAGGTCCGTAATAGAGTATGTTGTTGCCGGTAAGTACCTGTATGTTTTCGTGACCACCTTCAAACAAGGTGTAGTCAATGCTTAAATAATTTGGCAACATACTCGGATGATTAAACATTAAAATACCCGGCGGACGATTGCCGTACATGATGGAGTTATATACCGTTATTTTTCCCGCATAATACAATCCGATATCGGCCCCCGACTGTCCGTCCCTGCCGTTATCGGCAAAGGTGCAATTGGACATGTAAGAGGTGCCGCCGTAAAAAGCGGTGTAGGTCGATGCTCCTCCGTCTCCCTTTGCATGGTTTCCGGCAATCAGACAATTGATTAAAACCTGTACCGCCGAATCGGGGTATTCGTCTTCGCAAACCACAGTTGCCGCTCCACCGGCTGCCATTCCGGGTACGTTGTAATCGGGATAATTGTGTATGAATTTGCAATTTATTAAATAAACCGTGTCGGAAAACCCGGGATATATGGAATTGGCTCCCGAACGGAAACTCTTCGCACCAATATTATCTTTGAATACAACATTCTTGAAATAGACGTTTGGAGATTGTCTGATTGAAGTGGTTCCGATTACCGACCCTTTTGAGTGGGTAAGCAAAAGATCTTCAAATACCGAATTGTAATTCATGGCGAGATTAATGCAGCCGCCATAATCGTTTCCATTGCCGTTTGTTAAAGTCATCCGGGATATCTTGTAATTGTGTGTGAAATTAATTCCGTACATAATGTACATGGTGTCTTCGGCATCAATGACGGTGGAATCGCGAGATTCTCCTTTTATCGATACATAACTTTTCAAACTCAAAGGAAACTTTTCGCCGAGAGCCGGAGTATAAGTGCCGTTGCTCACCTTTATGGTGTCGGGCGAAACAGAGTCGGATGCCATTTTCAAAAGAGCATAACTTATGGTCTTGAGCGGATCCTCAGGCGTCAGTCCGCTGTTGTTGTTGTCTCCCGTTTCCGATACATACAAATTGGTGCTGCTCTGCTCTATTTTGTGGTGAAGTATGTCAAAGGTGATGTCGTATTGAGGGTCCTCGTTAATCAAATCGGAGGAATAAACATAATAATATCCGGGGTTTTGTACCGTAAAGGTATCAACGTGAAAGTCCATGGGAGGACAGTTGCCGAATTTGTATATATCGGTGCCTATGGCCGAATAGTTCTCGTATATGTTGCATCGGTTAACCGTGTCGAAAGTCGCTGTACTGTTCCGCAACAACGTTATTCCTCCTCCTCTTTTGTATGCATGATTTCCCGTAATGGTTGTTCCCGATAAATAAACACCTGAATAAAATAAGTATATGCCGCCACCATACCCCGGCACCGTATTATTTTTAACAACACAATTCTTAACATTAACTGCGCAACACATGTTTAGAAATATACCTCCGCCATCAAAATAACCGTCATATGAACCTGTTCCGTTACAAATAGTAAATCCGTTTATTTCAAAATTTTCAGAAATGTTTCTAAGTTCCAGACAGCTACCGCTTTTATTCCCGTCAATCACCGTTTGACTAATGTAACTATTGTCCCCTGTTGTTAAAACAAGACTCCCCAAAGTAATATTTTTTTGTGTTATTACAACATTTTCATAGTAAGTACCGGGCCATACCAAAACGGTATCGCCGTTGTTTGCCGCATCCACGGCTGCCTGTACGGTGGTATAATCACCCGTGCCGTCCTGCTTCACGGTTAATGTACGGGAATATAAAGATATAATATGAAACAATAAAACGACGGAAAATATTATTTTGAACTTTTTTGCCTTCATGTTTTTGTTTTTTAAGTTTACCCGACTAATTACAAAAAAAGTAATGTTGTTATTTATATGATGTTATTGAATTATAACTTTTCCCACAATTGTTTCCTTGTCCGTTTTAAGTTTCACAATGTACAAGCCTTTTTTTAATTTTTTTCCCGACAAATCTGAAAGATTCCAAACAAATGTGTGAATGCCCGGCGGTACCAAGCCTGAAAAGGGTGACGCCACTTTCTTGCCTTCCACATTAAACACTTCCAAAGAAACCTTTTGCTTTACCGGCAGATTGTATTCAACGGTTAAATTTTCCGTTACCGGATTAGGCCGCAATTTCAAAAATCCGTCATGTTTCTCCGGCAATCCTTTAGCCTGTTTTCTAAACGATACCACAAAATAATCCGCCTTTTCGCCGGCACTTATTTTTCGTTTTTCGAAATATTTGTTAAAAGGTGAACGCATGTAATAATCGGATATTTTGATTTGTTGCGCGGATTTTGAGCCGTAATATTTTTCAAAAGTCAAACTGTCGGAAACGTTTCCCGCCGTGTAGCTTCTGATAACCACCACCGAATCACCATCGTTTACGGTATTGGCTCCAATACAAGTATCGTTTACGAAAACTCCTATTTCCAAAGGATGGTCGTTTGTATCAAGCAGTACCACAACCGGTGTGTAATCCGGTTTCTCGTCGTAGGTATAATGTTCGGGGGTTGTCACATCCTCCCATTCGGGCGGGCTGCCGTAAGAGTTCCAGTGAAAGTTAAAAATATCATCAATGGTTTTTAAAATAACCATATCGCCGTATTTGATAAAATGGTTTTTCGAAGAACATATCCAGCCGTTGCCGGAGCCCGGAGAACCACCGCCCGGATTTTGTATCTGGTCGTCTTTTACACAACTCCAATCCTGATGTTTTATGGAATATATCTTTGAGGTCCCCGAGATATAATTTGCATCCAAAGCATCAAAAATATCCTGTGTTTCGTAAAGCCAGTAACCTATCCAGTTTTCGTGACGGTTTCCATACAACCGCGGAATAGTTGTGGAAGGATCCGCTACCGTTCCGTGTAACAAAAGATAAATATTTTGATACGGGTTTTGGTTGTATTTTAATAATAGTTTGTAACCGCAGATGCTCTTCACGGCAGATAAATACCCGTCAGGATTCCATACCCCACCCGAATAGGTGTTATAAATAAAATCATCGTCAGATTGTGCGTCAAGAGGAAGGTTCCAGATTTTACTGCCTTGTTTGTAAAAAGCGCTTAGTGAATCATTCGGCATAATATTATCACCGGCGAGCACTTGGTTAACAGTGGGTGTTGATGAAGGTAGCCGGGGAAACGAGAGCCAGGTAAAGCTCTCTCCCTTATCACCGTCGTAAGGTTTTAGCAACAATGGTTCGTCGGGTGTAAAACTCACAACACTTACATTGGAATGCCCTCCATTTGGCAGGTATATTTTATTGTTGTATGGATCAATGTATGGAGTTGTTAAGTTATAATTATAATAATGATAATCATCGTTATAATCTACTTCTGTGTAAAAACTTCTGTTTAAAAGGCTTATTGAATCGTAAAGATTGCTTCCAAGTGGATCGATTCTATATAATAACATTGTATCATTCCCTAACCTGGAAGCATCCGTTTTGGTTTGTAAATACAACATTTTATCGTAAGGATTGTAAAAAAATGATGATGATAAACCGTCATATTTTAGTATAGGTTGATAATTATAAGTAGAATCAGTTTCATTAATTTCATATATTACCGACGTACGATGAGCAATTTTATCATCGTACTCATCAGAAAAACCATATACTTTGTTATTTATGGTAGAATAAACAATTTTGTTAAAATCTTTATTTAATAAATTTTTACTATTATTTTCAATATTATATATTACTAGAGTGTCAGCATTTATATATAACTTTCCTGAACACATATCATTTACGGATAAAGTATCAGTTTTGCAAATTAATTGTCGTGCTCCATTTAAAGTAATGCCAGACATTAAAATATTAATTGAATCCGAGTTAAACCTAATTAAACGGCTGTCAAGCACATGGAACGACAACATCAAATTAATTGTACTGTTAGATATTGAAAAATACGGATCCGAATTTGTTGTTGAAGAATCTGGTTTAATAATAGAACTGTTAGTACTTAATAAGGCATAAGTCTTACCACAACAATAAACATAATTTGCAAAAAATATTTTAAAATAAGATTGCTGTGACCACATACCGTTTACAGTAAGCGGACCTGTTATTAGTGAGTAATCGGAAGCATTAAATATATAAAAATTAGGATTGTCATTTCGCATATCACTTGCAATATATAATTTTCCTTCAGGTGAAACAAACATCTTTTCTAAGTATTTATGCCCTGTTAAACTTACAACAGGTGTTATGGAATTATTATCGCCAATGGAATAAATATTTGTAGGCCCTTGATCTAAATGGTCATCATTTTCAGAAAATAAAACAGTATGAGTGTACGGATTATAAATCATATCTCCGATAGGTGAAGGAGACATAATATCTGCTTCAAAAGTATTGTTTAAAGTGTTATATACAAAAATATCCGTATTATGGCTGTTCATTCTGTTATAAAAATATATTTTACCATTGTGAGGATTTGCCGTAGCGTCATAAACCGAAAAACCCGTTTGCTTTGTGATATGATTTGAATTGTCAAATATTTCTATTCCGCTTTTAGTCTTGTTCAGAACGAATAGTTTACCAAAAGCCTTTACCCCTTTATAAAAGTGACTACTAACACTTTTATATAATTCAGGTTCTTTTACAAATACTGTATCTCCCTGAACCACTTCCTTATTCAAACGTATTATGCTATGAGTTTTACTTACAACAATACTATTACTTGTTTCGGGTATAAACCTTAAAGGTCTGTCCAAATTAATTTCGTAAGGGAACATAGTATTGTTTCCTGTCTTAATAAATTGCGGTATTTGATTATCAAAAGAATTTGAATAATATCTATAAACGGCAACATCCGAACCTTCAATTTTATCATAATTGGGTTCTCCTTGCATATAGTAGTTATATAACCCTTTTGGTTCGTAACAAAAAAAGAGGTATCCTTTACCGAAAGTATCAGAAACAAAAGAAGCATCAATAATTTTTTTATGTGGTGCTAAAACCATTTCATAACTATTATCTGTAACATTAATGGCATAAAAGTGTATTTTTTGACCTAAAGGAGGCTCATCGCCCATAGGTAATCTGTACGGCACAGTAATTATTTTGTTTATACCGGATTCGTGTATATATAATAGTTTACTATATTTGCAGTTATCGGTACTTATATGCGTTAGAGGATTTTCAAGGTCAACCATTTCATTTCCAAAATTGTCATATGTAATGTTAAAAACATCAACCCGTAATTTTCTAGCTAAATAAAAATAATTATTCGTCTCTGTAAATTCCACATCATTAATACTTGAAAAACATTGTTGATTACTACCGTTATTTTCAAAAAGTTTTGTGTCTATTATGTTACGAACTGTTCCGTTATTCGTTATTTTATATACACCTATAAAACTGTCACGGTAATGAAAATTACCCGTTTCATTTCCCAAATGTCTGCCCCTTACAAGCCAATATAATCGTTGATGGATGTTATCGTATTTGATTATATGAACACCATGAACAGGGGTTAAATGACTTATTGGATGATCATCATTATCTTCTGTGGGTGCCTGCCAAGTTCCAATTATATTAAAATCATTAGTAGATATATCTACTATCAAAATATCCATATTAGGTTTTACAATATACAACAAATTATAATTACTATTGTATGTCATAAAACAATTATCTGCAACATATAACCTTTCGTAAAAATATAATGGATTATACTTTGACATGTGGTTAGAAATATCGATTGTTCCCAATTCATTTAAACTGGTAGCACTATAAACAATTACTTTTTTTGTTGAATAAGCAAATATTTTTCCGTTTATCTCAAGCAAATCAACTACAATATTGCCTCCGTATGCATTATTTGGCAACTTAAAGTTTTGATCTAATGTTATGTTTTGCTGTGAAAAAACGAATAACGGCAGAAAAAACAGAAATAAAATAGTAATAAAGTGTTTTGACTTTTTCATAACATTAAAGATCTATAATTATTAAATAATTAACTATGTCTTTAATAACAAGATGTTTATATTATTGTCCAAAATTAAAAAAGGGTTTATTGGTTATAAACTTAATGTTCAAATATAGTGTTTTTTCTGTAAATTTGCAAAAAATTAATTTAACTAATATAATATTTATTTTATATCATATTTTGTTTATGTATTATAACACAACTAACTAATTTATTACATATATCTTTCAAAAAATTTTTATCCCAAAGTTAATTATTAATTTGAAAAAAAAGATTTATTTATTTCTTAATTATAAAAATGTAACGAAACGGTATAATCGCCTGATAATAAATTTTTTGCGCTATTATTCTTTTATCACTTTGGCGCTTTGGCGCTCTTTCCCGTCGATGTTTAAAACTACCGTGTATATGCCCGGAGGAAGGGGTCTGCCGTTGTTTTTTTGTGAGTTTTTTAAATATTATCCGGTTTGGATTTTGATATCATAACACGGAAAACAGGAAAAATGTCGTTCAATTTACAAAACGGAAGTATAAAATTTTTCAATTTCATTCAATATATCCTTTATTTCTTGCAAAGTAGAAGCGTTCATCAGTTTGATTTTAAAGGGTTTGAAGCCGGGGTAATTTTTAAAATATCCCGCCCAGTGTTTTCTTATTTCAAGAACGGCACGTCGTTCACCTTTCCATATTACCGAACGTTGGAGATGTATTATCGAAATTTTCACCCGCTCTTCAACCGGTGGCGGCGGCAAAATTTCGCCTTTTAACAGGTAATGTTTAATTTGAGAAAAAATCCACGGGTTTCCGTAAACGGCTCGTCCTATCATAATGCCGTCAACACCGAATCTATCTTTAAAATTTTTAGCTGTTTCGGGAGTGTTAACATCCCCGTTTCCGAAAACGGGAATATACATTGCGGGATTATTTTTCACCTCACCTATCAATGTCCAGTCGGCAGGAACATTATAACGTTGTGTCCGGGTGCGGCCGTGAATTGTTATTGCCTTAATACCCACATCTTGAAGGCGTTCGGCAATTTCCACAATATCTTTACGGCTATCGTCGTATCCGAGGCGGGTTTTTACTGTAACCGGAAGTTTTACGGCCTTTACAACAGCTTCCGTCATTTTAACCATTTTCGGTATGTCGTTTAAAATTCCCGAACCTGCACCTTTGGCAACCACCTTTTTTACAGGACAACCGTAATTTATATCTATCAAATCGGGATTTGCCGTTTCGGCATATTGTGCCGCCCTAACCATTGATTGTATGTCGTGTCCGAAAATTTGTATCCCCACAGGACGTTCAAAATTGTCAAAATCGAGTTTTTTCACACTTTTGCCGGCATCGCGGATAAGTCCTTCGGACGAAATAAACTCCGTATAAACCATATCGGCACCAAACATTTTACAAACATGCCTGAAAGGCGGGTCGGTAACGTCTTCCATTGGCGCCAACAATAAAGGAAATTCACCAAGTTCTATTTCGCCTATTTTAACCATCGGGGTTTGTTTTACGGGCTGCAAAAATATTAATTTTGCGGCATAAACCGTTAACGGTTCAAATATCGTAAAATAACAGCCGGGAAGGATATAAAACGCGACTAACCGGTAACGGATTGAAAGTGGTATAAATTTAATGTAACCTTCAAACATGTTTCCGGCAGCTTAATAAAACATACATGTATGAAACGGAAAATAATATCCATAAATACGTCGCCGGCAATACAATTTCTGTTTTTAGTGGGATTGATGTTGTTTTTCGCAATTTTTTTCGGATTGTCGGGTTTGATTATCGGTAAGTATTGGCTGGGCACCGACCTGGTAACTTTATCAAGCTACATATCCGATCCTCCCGACGAAAAAGCGAAAGCTTTCGTTTACTTTTATCAATTCTTTAACCAGTTGGGGGTCTTTTTTGTGCCCGTATTCATATTTTTGTTTTTTGTAACCGATAACCGGAGCAAATACCTGCAAGCGGATAAAAAACCCAAAGGCATTTCGGTGTTTATCGCCGTTTTGATGATATATTCGATTTTGCCCTTTATAAATTACCTTACCGTAATAAACAGCGAACTCTCTTTGCCGCACTCTTTTTGGAAAATAGAACAATGGATGCGTAACTCTCAAAACCAAGCCGACAGAATCACCAAGATGTTTTTGAGTGTAAGAAGCACCGGAGGATTAATGTTAAATCTGTTAATTGTTGCATTGGTACCCGCCCTTGGCGAGGAGTTGCTTTTCAGAGGTGTTATGCAACCGTTATTGTCGCGTATAACACGAAACATTCATTGGGGGGTAATTATTACATCACTTTTGTTCAGCGCTATGCACATGCAGTTTTACGGCTTTCTTCCGCGTTTTGTTTTGGGACTGTTGTTAGGCTATCTACTTGTGTTTTCAAAAAATCTATGGCTCCCGGTAACGGCTCATTTTGTAAACAATGCCTCCTCGGTAATAATTTTTTACCTGCATTACAACGGATATATAAAAATATCAATGGACGATTTCGGCGCAACATCAAATACCGTCTATATTACAGGTAGTTTTCTCATTACTTTGTGGTTGTTTTCAATGTTGTATCAAAAAGAGGGTGCGGCAATGGATAAAGTGTGATTTCATAATTTTAAGACTCTGCCCATGAACGGAATTTTACATCAAATGGATGATTTGGGGTTGAGAAACATCCCTTTCCTCTTTATTATTGATTTCGACATGAAAATGCCGGTTGTAATTCCGCTAAAAGATATAGACGATAACGAAATACTCTTTTCGGTAAACGGAATTAAAAACCATAAAAAGACTCCCGAAACCGGCAAAAAATTGACATTTAAGGTAAATCCGGTTGACAAACAAAGATATTGCAGGGCTTTCGAAAAGGCACAATACCATATAAACCGCGGCGATTCGTTTTTACTAAACTTAACCATGCCTTCGAAAATCGTAACAAACCATACACTGAAAGAGATTTTTTACCGCAGTAATGCACCGTACAAATTATGGGTAAAAGATAAATTTACACTTTTTTCGCCCGAAATTTTCGTAAAAACAGAAAACGGAGTTATTACATCGTTTCCCATGAAAGGCACGATGGATGCAACCATAAAAGATGCAGGAAAAAAACTTTTGGAAAACCGCAAAGAACTTGCCGAACACTTTACCATCGTCGATTTGATACGGAACGATTTGAGTACGGTTGCCCGAAACGTAACGGTAAAAAGATTCAGGTATATTCAAAAAATAAAAACCCATAAAAAGGAATTACTTCAAATGAGTTCTGAAATTTCGGGACAAATCCGCGGCAATTACGAAAACCGTTTCGGAAGCATATTTGAAAAACTTTTGCCGGCAGGTTCCGTATCGGGAGCGCCGAAAAAGAAGACCGTTGAAATAATAAAAGATGCCGAACAATATAATCGCGGTTATTATACCGGCGTTTTCGGAATTTTCGACGGTAAAAATATCGACTCGGCGGTTATGATTAGATTTATCGAAAAAACAGAAAACGGTCTTGTTTACAAAAGCGGAGGAGGAATAACGGCTTTAAGCAATTGCAGCGAAGAATACAACGAACTTATAGATAAAGTATATGTGCCTTTTACTTGAAACAATTAGATACTGCAACGGTCTGTTCGACAATTTGGATTTGCATGTCCGTCGCATGAACATCAGCCGTTACGAAGTGTATGGCAATGAAATCCCCGCCCTGTCACTGGCGGGTGAACTTGAAAAGTTTGTTGCTGACAAAATTTTAAATAAAAACTCCGTTTACAAAATAAGGGTGATATACGGAAAAGAGATAGAAAAGATTGAAATATCCCCTTACAAACCGCCTGAAATCAACAGTTTAAAAACAGTTTACAACGACGTCATCGATTACCATTTGAAATATTCGGATCGTAGTTATATCGAAAAACTTAAAACTTTTAAAGAAAATAACGATGATATTTTGATAATAAAACAGGGGTTTGTTACCGATACCTCTTTTGCCAATATTCTATTTTTTAACGGAAAAAGGTGGATTACACCGCACGCCCCTCTGTTAAAGGGAACCAGGAGACTCCAACTGCTCCAAAACGAAACCGTTGCAACTGCCGAAATAAGGGTAGCCGACTTGAAATATTTTAAAAAAGCCAGACTTGTTAATGCAATGATACGATTTGAAGACGAGATTGATGTGAAAGAGATAAAACTTCACGAAGGAAAAATTTGGAGTAACGGAAGTATAAAATAGTACCCCTTGTTTATGCCCGGCTTTTTATGCCAAAGAGCAAACTTTCATCCCGTTTTTTCAACACGATGCCGGAAACATATCCGTTTTTACGTTTTGGTGCAAATTCCGGACAACAACAACGGTGTAAAAATAAAAAAAGCCCCCATCCCGGAGGCGGTTAACTAAAGGGTATAGGATGGGAGCAATAGTTAAGCAAGGCTGAGGTTAGTGTAAACTTCTGTAAGTTTATTAGGGCTTTCGTATCTTTTCAATTTAACCTTTTTACCTTTTTCAAGACAAATGGGACAATGTTTCATCCGTATCGGGTAAACATAATCGCACTCATCGCAATAATAATAAGAAATCTTTGTGGCTTTCCTTCTGTTTTTCAACAGATAAACAAAACCGAAAAGAGGTGTAAGAACAAGACTTAAAATAAACACCTTCAAACCTTCACTGTTCTTTTCCAAACCAATGATGGTTAAAATGAATGTTACTATTAAATACGCACCGATTACTATTATTAGCATGACGTATTGCTTTTAAGTTGTAACGGGGATTTACAACATCTGTACCGCAATTAACAACTTGCTGATTTAATGTTAGTAATATTAACGGAGAGGAAACACCGGGGCGAAACAGGAGCAGGTAAATATATAAAAACGGATAACAAATTTACATTTTCGGATATTTATGTTTGTTTAGGGTTTAAAGTTAAAAAGTATTCCGCCGCTTTCAACATTCGTGCACCATACCATGCAAACATTTCGCCGTCAACAAGCATTACGGTTTTGTTACGGAACTTTTCTCTCAGTTTGCCGACATCCCTCTCTGTAAACGGGTACGGTTCGGACGATAACATTATAACGTCGGCTTTATTAATTATTTCATCGTCGATAACGGGATAATCTTTCCGAACCACGGATTCAAAGCCGGCTTTTTGCATCATAGAGCCTATAAACGTATTTTTACCCGCTGCCATCCACGGTTTTTTCCATATAAGATAGACGGCTTTTTTCAGGGGTTCAACGGCTTCCATTTTGGCGAAAGATTGTTTTATTTTGTTTATTAAACGGAAGGCTGCGGGAGCCGAAAAGAGTTTCCCGCAAACTTCAATAAGCCTCAAACCCGCATCAAAATTTGTGATATCGAAAACATAAACAGGAAATTCGTTTGCAATATCAAGAATTTGTTTTTTATTGTTTTCGCTTTTTTCCGACAATATCAAGCCGGGTTGAATTTTTCGAATTAAACCGGCATCTAAATTTTTGGTGCCGCCCACCACTGCAACTTTTTTTCTTATTTGCGGCGGATGAATACAAAAACGTGTCACCCCGGCCAGAACATCTTCTTTCCCTATTACGGCAACAGTTTCGGTAATAGAAGGCACCAACGATATCACCCGGACGGGATTTGCGGGAATATCCATTTTACGCCCCAAATCATCTGTAACGGTCATGCCCGCAAATTAGGGTTTTCTCTCTCTAATAAGTTCTGCAATATTACCGGGCTCGAAACCGAATTCTTTTTCCAACTCTTTTGCCGGTCCCGATTCTCCGAACCTGTCCAGTCCGAAACTCCAACCGGCGGCGACATATTTTCCCCATCCGAAAGTGCTTGCCGCTTCGATACTAACCCTGTAAGTAACCTGCGGGGGTAAAATTTTGTTTTTATATTCAACGGGTTGCCCGTCGAATAGCTCCATCGAAGTCATATTCACAACCCTCACATTCATGTCCGTTAATTTTCCGGCTACTTTCAAAGCGAGGTGCACTTCGGAGCCTGTTGCAATAAGTATTACATCGGGGGTTCCTGCGGCATCTTTAACAATGTATGCTCCCTTTTTTACGTTATCCAAATTGTTTTGCGGAATATCCAAAACAGGAAGACTTTGGCGTGTTAAAGCAAGAATTACGGGTTTATCGTCTATTTCAAAAGCAAGTTTCATGGCAAAAGCGGTTTCGCGTGCATCGGCAGGGCGAAAAACAACCACGCCGGGCATACTCCTGAAGGTGGCAAGTTGTTCAACCGGCTGGTGTGTGGGGCCGTCTTCACCCACATAAAACGAATCGTGGGTAAAAGGATAAAGAACCGGAAGTTTTTGTAATGCCGACAACCGTATGGCGGGTTTTGCATAATCAGAAAAGACCAGAAATGTGGTGCCGAAAGGTTTAAAACCGCCATGCAACGCTATGCCGTTAAGTATAGCCGCCATAGGAAATTCGCGTACGGCAAACGAGATATTCCGTCCGGCACGATTTGCAGGTGTGTACTCTTTAGCTTCGCCGGCATATAATTTTGTGTTGTTAGAGGGCTCAAGGTCGGCGGATCCTCCTATCAAAGAGGGATTATTTTTAGCAAAAAGCGCCAGCGTTTTGCCGAATGCAACCCGGGTGGCAAGGCTTTCGTTTGCATCAAAAACGGGGATGTCGAGATTAAATTTCAACTTGCCGGTTTCGGCCTCTTTCAGCCTTCCGGCAAAAGCCTCATCGTTTGAAGATCTCTTTTCGGTTATTTGTTTCCACTTCGAAACAATTTCCCTCAAACCGTCAAAACCGCTCCTGAAATGTTTTACTACCTCTTGGGGCACATAAAAAAATTCGTCGGAGGGAAGGCCTGTTTTCTTTTTTGTGGCGGCAATTTCTTCTTCGCTAAGCGGCGATCCGTGGGTGTGAAAATCGCCCTCAACGTTAGCGGCATTTTTTGCCATTATGGTTTCGCCGATAATAATGGAGGGTTGTTGTCTGTTTTGCCGGGCATCAATTACGGCTTGGGCAATTTGCCAATGGTTATGTCCGTCGATTTTGATAACCTGCCAGCCGAAGCCTTCGAAAACCTTAGCTATGTCTGTGCTGTCGGCACGTGAAACAGGTCCCGATATTTGGGCGTTGTTTTTATCGTAAAAGAGAATCAATTTTCCGAGTTTAAAGTGTCCGGCATTGGCTGCAGCACCAAGGGCAACAGGTTCTTGTAAATCGCCATCGCCTGCCAAAACATAGGTATAATGGTCTATTGTATCTTTTCCGAGTTGTGCAGCCAAAACGGTCTCGGCAAGAGCCATTCCTACCGAAGTGGCGACACCCTGTCCCAGGGGTCCCGTTGTGGCATCAACGCCCGGGGTTAATCCGTATTCGGGATGACCGGGGGTAAGACTGCCCAAGCGGCGGAAACGCTTCAGTTCTTCCATAGGCAAAAAACCTTGTAAATAGAGTAAAGAGTAAAGCAACATGGTTTCGTGTCCCGCCGAAAGGACAAAACGGTCGCGGTTTATCCATTTACTGTCGTCGGGATTGAATTTCAAAAAATATTTGAAAAGTATATATGCCATATCGGTTGACGACATGGCTCCGCCGGGGTGCCCCGAGTTGGCTTTCCGTGTGCCGTCCATAATCAGCCCGCGTATTACGTTTACCGTTTTTTGGTCTAATTCGTGATTAAGATTAATTTGCTCCATTATTTTTATGTTTTTAATTTGTTATGTTAACAATTTTATAGAGTTTGTCGCCACGCCGCACGGTACTTTTAACGGGGATGGAACATACATCCCCTTTGTTGGCTTTTGCAACGGGGTCGTATTCGAGGCGTATCTCCGAAATGCTGTCTTCGTAAACCCCGGTAGTGGGTCCTATTATTTTTATGTTTTCGTTGACATAAAGGTCTTGCGCCTCCACTTTTACTTCGGCAACGCCTATTTTATTGAAATAGTTAGTTATTTTACCGACATATATCTTCCGTTCGGTGGCTTGATTTCCGTAAGCATCAGTCCACTCGCCCAATTTTCTGCCGAGGTAATATCCGTCCCAATATCCGCGGTTGTAAACTTTTTTCAGTTCACCGTTCCATTTTTCAATATTTTTCTTGTTATATTTATTTTCGAACCAAGCATTTACGGCATTTCGATAAACTTGCACCACGGTTTTAACATAATCGGCCGGACGTCCTCTGCCTTCGAGTTTTAACACGCGTACACCGGCATCAAGAATTTTATCGAGAAACGAAACCGTATTCAAATCTTTCGGCGACATAATGTATTTTCCGTCAACCACAAGTTCCAAATCCGATTCGGTATCTTTGACGGTATATTTCCGGCGGCAAGGTTGAAGGCAGGCGCCACGGTTTGCCGACGAATTTAAATTATCAAGGCTTAAATAACATTTTCCCGAGACCGCCATACATAAAGCGCCATGTGCAAAAATCTCAATTTTTACGAGTTCCCCTTTCGGCCCGCGAATATTCTGCTCTTTTATGTTGTCGGTAATAGCTTTAACTTGTTGCAAACTAAGTTCGCGTGCCGTTACCATTACATCGGCAAAGCGGGAATAAAATTTAACGGCTTCGATGTTTGTTATGTTGGTTTGTGTTGACATGTGAATTTCAACACCTTTTGAAAAGGCATATTGAATAACGGCCTGGTCGGAAGCAATAACGGCAGTAATTCCGTTTTCTTTGGCGGCATCTACTATCCGGCGCATCAAATCAAGCTCGTTATCGTAAATTTCCGTATTTAAAGTTATGTACGAGCGTATGTTATTCTCATTACAAATTTTTGAAATTTTTATTAAATCGTCAATGGAAAAATTTTTTGATGACCTTGAACGCATATTCAGGTTTTCTATGCCGAAGTAAACCGAGTCGGCTCCGCCCTGAATAGCCGCGGTAAGCGATTCGTACGAACCCACGGGTGCCATTATTTCAACATCATTAGCATTCATAGTGAGAATTTTGGGCTGCAAAAGTATAAAAAAACAAGTTGAAACATTTTAAGCGTTAAGTGAAAACTCTTTTAAAGGATGATAAACGGGTCCTGTTGATTTTAAAATGCTTTCGTACAGGTAAAATTTGTTTACCTCAACATTTTGGAAAAAAACGTTTTTATATCCGTCAACAACTCTTTGGAAATATTTTTTGCTTTCCAAAAACTTTATTCTTCCAACGGTAAGATGAGGAACAAAATTTTGTCTGTCGCGTTTAAAGCCTGCGGCATCAAGAGCGTCAATAATCTCTTCGCCGAGATTTTTCAACTGCTTGTTGTTGTTTATTCCGAACCATAAAACCCTGGGATTGTATCTGCTTCCGAATACTCCGGTGTTTTCAACCGAAAATCCGAAAGAAGAATTGTTAATTGCAACCCGTTTGAGGACATTTTCTATCAGCGGAATTTTATCGTGGTGCGTTTCGCCCAAAAATTTCAAAGTAATATGCATATTCTGCGGCTCAACCCATTTTATTTTTTCGTTTTTCAAATCTTTTTTTAACGAATAATAGGTTTTTAGAAAATTTTCGCCGGGAGCAATTTTTACGGCAACAAAAAGGCGTTTCATATTCAATTCAGTATGTAACCGTTAACGTATGTGATTTTGAGTCGGTCCATCCCTTATTATCTTTTACTTGCAGGGTTACTTCGTAGGTTCCCGCTTCGGAATATTTATGCGATGCCACACGGTTCGACGAAAATTGAGTCCAATTGTGATAACCCGTAAAATCCCAACTGTATAAAAGCGAATCGGCACCCTGCTCAGGGTCGTAACTGGCACTTGCATCAAACAAAAATGTTACCGATGTATCGCCGGTTTGCGGGGTTATTGTAAATTCGGCAACGGGGGGGTTATTGTCGTCGTTGCTGTCGCCGGTTTTTTCGCACGAAGCAAAAAAAAGAGACACCACCCCGAAAAGAAACAGGGAATAGAGGGAAGTTTTCATAATTATTATCTTTAAGATATGTTATTTTCGGATTGCTCAAAAGTAAAAAAATATTTATTAATGTTATTATAAAAAAATATTTTATTTTTGCAGCCTCATTGCGGGGCATTAGCTCAGTTGGCTAGAGCGTTTGACTGGCAGTCAAGAGGTCATCGGTTCGATTCCGATATGCTCCACAAAAAAAGCCTTTGCAATATTGCAAAGGCTTTTTTTGATGCCGGCAAACAACTGTAAACCAGGCATAAACGGTGCCGTAGGCAAAACAGACATCCATTCGAAATTTTTCAACGGAAACGGATGTTAATAGAGCTTTCCTTTTTGTTTTCCGTTGATGTTTTCAATGTATTTTTTAAAGAAAATCTCTTTCAACGAATCCATGCGTTTTATCTCATTTTGAAAATTAAACAACTCGTTTTGCCACTTTTCAAAAAAGTGTTCGTTGTTAAAAAAGTCGAAAAGCATTGTGGTATCGTTGAAAAATTTGTTGTCGAAAGGGTTTAACGGAACATCCGTGAAATTCCTGTCGAACAAAGGTTTAAATTCATGTATCAGGCTGTCGGGATTTATGGTTATAAAATTTTTGTTTTCCGGCGAGTTGGAATATGACCATACGTATGTGGAGTCGTATCCAATAACGTTGCCGTTTTCGTCGTAAATTTTATTTACCTTGATTTTGATTTGGGGTTTTACCCCGTTTATGGCAATGGTATCGTTTAACGATTGTGCCTGCAACGAAAAACTTGCTGCCAAAATTGCAAAAATCATCACTATCTTTTTCATGACAATAAATTTTTAACGGTTTTAAATGCGCTGTACAAAATTAATACCGCGCCAAGGCGAAACCAATGGTTTTAAATGATTATTTTCAGGCAGTTAACAATTTTTAACCTAAAACGGCACTAATAAAAAGGTTCTTGAATGAAATTGAGTTTTGCCTCTTTGTATTTGGGTTTTTCTATTTGGAATTTGATATTTTTGAGGGTATAATAGGGTCCTTTGGTTACAAACAGATTTGTAATCCATTGCGGTATTGAACCGCCGATATCCAATTTTAGTTTCAAGGTTACATGTATCATCCCGTTTGAAAGGGGCTCAAAAATCCAGTATGATGTCAACTGTGGCACTCTAACACACTCGGGATTTTCGGGAATAAAATCAGGTTTGCCCGTCGATTTCACAACGAGGGTTTTGGTAACAGGGTCTTGGGTTGTCTCCACGTAAGAAACGATATCCCTGTCGGATATGGGCCAGGGGACATCAATTTGGGTATAATAATACCAATGAAAGTTGTCTA
>Ga0256914_1001512_pt1 | contig 20772 bp, 17 predicted proteins | sample HulkmetaG_FD_191571 | JGI IMG/M metagenome (GOLD analysis project Ga0256914, IMG submission 191571) | Hydrothermal chimney microbial communities from Main Endeavour vent field at the Juan de Fuca Ridge, Pacific Ocean - Hulk | ecosystem: Environmental > Aquatic > Marine > Hydrothermal vents ... | reverse complement strand
ACAATTTAAAATCCCCCTTTGAGGGGGATCATAGGGGGTAAAACGCTGCAACAAACTACCAACAAATCATGTTTAACAATTCGAACAATCGGTCTCACGCAGATTCCGCAGATATTCGCAGAAAAAAATCTGCGCCAATCCGCGTGATCTGCGCGCAAAATGAAGCTGCACCCTGAACCATTCAATCCCGAAGGGATGCCTACCACTTTGTGGTGGCACAATTCAACGATTCAACTATTCACCAATCAACAATTCAACTTTTCCGGCCACTGACCCGCACAAATTGGCACTGATTTCCCTTAACCCTTACACCCTTAACCTAACCTGCCCGCAAACAAAGCAAATCACAAAACTTCAGCGGTAATCCGGGCGAACTTTGTAGGGAATGGGATCTTCCACTCCTGCCAACTGGAAGCCGCGCAGGCGCAGGGCACAACTGTCACACACACCACAAGCTTCGTCTTCGTTCTGGTAGCACGACCAGGTTAAATGCAACGGTGCCTTTAACTCCACACCTTTTTTGACGATCTCCCACTTTTTCATGTGAATAATGGGCGTTTCGATGGTAATGTGCGTGTCGGGTTTGGTGCCCAGCTCAATGACCCTGTTAAAGGCCTGAAAAAATTCTTCACGGCAATCGGGGTAGCCCGAAGAATCTTCCTGTACCGCCCCGATGAACAATTTACGGGCGCCAATGACTTCGGCCCAACTGGTGGCAATGGCCAGAATATTGGCATTGCGGAATGGCACGTAACTGGTGGGAATTTCCTTTGATTCCAGATCGGCCTTGCTCACATCCATCGTCTCATCGGTCAGGCTTGAACCGCCGATTTGCCCGAAATGGCCCACATCCACTACCAGCCGTTCTTTTACCCCGTAAAAATCGGCAATATCGTTAAAGGCTTTCAGCTCGCGTTTTTCGGTTCGCTGGCCGTAATTCATGTGTAAAAAGGCCAGTTCGTAATTCTGTGCGGCAATGGCTGCCGTAACGCAACTGTCCAGTCCGCCGGAAACCAGTACCACTGCTTTTTCTTTGGGCATGCCTTACCTCCCTATTTAAACCCACCGCGTTTGTGCGGATCGTACACGGCAACCACCGTAGAATGCATGCCGCCGCGTACGGTAAAATCGCCGCGGACTTCCATGTATCGGGGCTGACAGGCGTCTACCAGATCATCCAGAATCTGATTGATTACCGCTTCGTAAAAGATGCCTTTGTTGCGAAAGTCGAGAAAGTAGTATTTCAGCGCTTTTAGTTCCAGACACAGTTTGTCCGGAATGTAATTGATGGTAATGGTTCCGAAATCCGGCAACCCGGTTTTGGGACAAACCGAAGTAAATTCCTCGTTAACGTGTGTAATGTAGTAATCCCGATCCGGATATTTATTTTCAAAGACTTCCAATTCGGCCATGATGTTTCTCCTGAGTTTTGCGTTTATTGATTGAATCGTCGAATAGTTGCATCGTTTAATGGTTAATTGGTTAATCGTGTATCCGCCCCCGAATAGTTTCCAGTTCCCCCGAAGGGACTCCTTTCCCAAAGGGATCATTTCCGTGACGGAGCAAGTTCCCCCAAAGGGGCTCCTCCCACTCCTTCACACCCCGCGCTGATCCGGCGGCCAGATGTATTTGTGCATTTGCAATTGCAGACGCACCGGCAAATGTTCCTGTAAAATCCACTCTGCCAGAGTTTTGTTTTCCAATCGCCCGAATACCGGCGAAAACAGCACAGGACACTTTGCATGCAATTTGTACTTACGCACCGTATCGCGGGCAAATTCAAAATCGGCACGATCGCCAATGACAAACTTCACCTGATCCTCGGGCGTTAAAAAATCGACGTTTTGCCAGCGCACCTTTGCGCTCTCACCACTGGAGGGGCATTTAATATCCATGATGCGTTTTACCCTTTTGTCCACCGGAGCAATGTCCATGTGGCCGCCCGTTTCCAGCAACACCTCGTAACCGGCATCGCAAAGGGCACGCAGCAAGGGCAAACTGTTTTTTTGCACCAGCGGTTCTCCGCCCGTCACTTCCACCAGATTGCAGCGGAACGCTTCGACCCGGGCCAGAATTTCTTCGATGGTCAGATCGTCGCCTTCGTAAAACGCGTAAGACGTATCGCAATAGGTGCAACGCAAATTGCAGTAAGTCAGGCGCACAAACACGCAGGGCAAACCGGCATACGTCGATTCGCCCTGAATACTGTAAAAAATCTCGTTAACCTTTACCGTAAGATGTTGTTCTTCCATTATTCGGAATATTCCACCATGTACTTGTCGGTTTCCCACAGGCGAATGGCAGCCATGCGAACGCCCGCGGGCAATTGTTTACCGATTTCCCGGTAAAAATAGCGCGCCATGTTTTCCGCAGTGGGATTCATTTCCGTAAAGGGGTGCACCTCGTTCAGCATTTGATGATCAAACTTGCCCACCACGCTCCAGGTTAAATCTGTTAAATCCTTAAAGTCAATAACCATGCCGGTGGCATTCAGCGTTTCACCCGTTACCACCACCTGAATTTTCCAATTATGACCGTGCACACGCTGGCAGGGTCCGCTGTAATCGCGCAAAAAATGCGAAGCGGAAATCATGGTATCTATCGAAAGTTTGTACATTACAAGTTTTTCCTTTGTCTTTTAATTCAATTTAACCGCAAAAAGCTGCGATTGACGCTTTTTTACCACTTAACAAAAGTGAAGGAATTTAAAGAATTTTAAGGGACAGCGCAAAATAAGCAAACATGGATTCTTTTGCCACGAAAACAAAGAACTAAAAAATTGCCGTAACGTGATGTCTTTTTCTCAGATCGCGGTTTGTTACGATTTTACAATTCTGTGACGATTCACGTTTAATTCAGTTCTGAAAGCAGTGTACATTGAACGGCGTGAATGCCACAAAACGTTCAGGTTTTATTCGTGATGTTCGCATATGGTGCCACAAATGTCATTGAATCTTGCGTAAATTATTAATATACTCCAAATAGAAAAACTTAGCAGAAGATGGTATCGATCATGGAGAAAACACCTAATTATTCCATTGACCCTTTTTTGAAAACGCTCACGATGGGCACAATCATCGATGAGCGCTTCGAAATCGTCAGTAAGCCTGTTCGTCGCAGCCATACCTACGCCATTAAAGTGCGCAACATACAAACCGGACTTTCCCGGGTGTTGCTTCTTATTCCTCCGCAACTACGTCGCGATACCGAAGCCCTGCAACTGATCCGCGAACAATATCAAATTGTGCGCATGCTCGACCATCCCAATATTGCCCGTTACTACGACATGCAGGATGAGGGGCGTCTGGCCTACATCGAAACGGAATTTGTGGCCGGCTATTCTTTGAAAACGTTAAAGAGCAAACTGCCAGACAAGCGTTTTAGCGAAGAAGATGTACGTTTGATTGCCGATCAGGTGCTGCAGGCTTTGGAATACGCCCACAATCAGAACATTTTGCACCGGGACCTAAAACCGTCGAACATTGTTTTAACCACCGAAAAGAAAGTAAAGCTGATCGACTTTGGTCTTGGCGAAACCATGCGTCAGGCCTTGCAACTGGTTCAGGATGCCACAGCGAGTACCATTATTCTCTACTGGTCTCCGGAACAGGTGAGCGGCAAGCCCCTAAGCATCCAATCGGATGTGTATTCGTTGGGAGCCGTGATGTACGAATTGCTCAGCGGGCAACCTCCTTTTTTTACCGGTGACGTGTACCACTGCATTTTGCACAAAAATCCGGAGCCAATTCCTGACATTTCTCCTTTCATGAATCAAGTAATTTTGAAAGCCTTAGCCAAAAAACCGGATGAGCGCTTCCAAAACTGTGCCGAAATGCGCGAAGCCCTGCAACAAACCGGCGGCCCCGCTCTGCATTCCCGGCCATCCCAGTTTAGCGCTCCGCAGCAAGAGAAAACGAAGAAAGAAAAACCGGTAAAAGTTCGACGCTTTGGGCTGTTGAGTTCTTTCCTGAAACCCAGCGCACGTTACACGTTAATCAGCGCCTTATTTGTCGTATTGATTGCAATCTTCGTCTCAAAGCTCCATTACTCGGGGTCTACGGGACAAATCAAAGTTCCCAAAAGGCAAACGGAACAAAGCGCGGCCCCTTTGGACAGCTTTCAAATAAAAATGCGCGATGCGCTGTTACAACAGGCACAGGCGCAGGTTGAACAAGGGCACCTCGTATTGCCACGCCAAAACAACGCGCTTTCCCTTCTGGAAAAAGCCCAAAAAATTGATCCAAGCAACAAGGGTCTGCAAACGCTGAAGCGCTCGCTAAAAGCACGCATTGCGGAAAAAATCAAGACCTTGCAGAATCAGGGGAAAAGACAAGAAGCCCGCGCCGTACTGAATGCGGCTCTGCGTTACTTTCCGAATGATTCCACCTTAATCGCCCTAAATCGTGCCGGCCAGTCTCAACCCATTCGCATCGAAATCTTAAACGGAGCCGGTAAAAAGGGCATCGCCAAACAATTACGTCGTTTTCTGGAAAAAGAAGGTTTTCAGGTGGTAGGAACGGAAAATTACCGCATCAACGGACGTATTTATTGGAATGTGCGTCGTTCCGTTATTAAGGGTTCCTTTCAAAATCCGGATGCCGTCAAAGCGCTACGCAATGCCACCGGCTTGCCTTATCAGGCGCCGAAAACCTATCGGACACAAAACCGGCAAGCCACGGTTAGCATTATTCTGGGTAAAGATTATCGCAAATATCGTCCGTTTAAATAGGAAGCATCATGGAACGGTGTCGCCAAAAAATCGGGTTGCTTTTACTCGTGCTTTCATTTCTCTTTGCGGCGGAGCGGCTTACGGCCCAACAGTTTGTCGAATATTTCCGGTTCGGATCTCAAGGGCAAGAAGCCGGGCAATTCAATAATCCGCAGGCGCTGGCTCTGGCCGATGACGGCACGTTGTTTGTGGTCGATTCGCAAAACAACCGCATTCAACTTTTTACATTAAAAGGAAAATTTCTGCGTACGGTAGGAGGCTTTGGCTTTGCCCCCGATCAATTCGACTATCCCACCGATATCTGGGTAAAGTCCATTCTCAACATTTACGTGGCCGATTACAACAACCGTCGTTTGCAGCGCTACGATCGCCAGATGAACTATCTGGCCCAGCTAAAGAGCAATCCCAACTGGCCGGAAGATTTCCAATTCGCCGAAGTATTGAGCTGTGCACTCAATTCCCAAAACGATCTGTTCCTTTTAGATGCGCAGGAAAACAAGGTGGTCAAATTTAATCGTCAAGGGCAGCCGGAGCGTGTTTTCGGAACATACGAATCAGGGGCGGGTGAGCTACTGCAACCTGTCCAGCTGGATATTTTTCGCAATCGCTGGATTCTGGTCTCGGATATTGCCCGGCATGCCATTGTGGTGTTCGATTTTTTTGGCACCTTCATCAAAGCCCTTTCTTCGCCATCTTTCCGCCAACCCGGCGGATTGGCCACACACGAACGCTTCGGCATTTTCGTCGCCGATGAGGGCGCCAAAAAGCTCTTTCGCATTAAACCCGATCTGAGCGCAATAGAGCCCATCCGTGTTGTGCTGAGCAAACCGCTCACTACGCCACGCGATATGGTCCTGTTTCCGCTGGCCGATTCTACCCAACGCATTAACTGCTTCGTTATCGATGGTAACGAAATTATTGCCGGAGAATTTAAAGATCGCCCATGAAGTTCACATCCCGTTTACTGCTCATATTGTTTTTCTTCTTGTTTTGGCTCTCGGTGCTTCGGGCGCAAAACGGAACCATCCACTCCATCTGGAAGGTCGACACGCTTATTGTCGCACCGCAACCGCACTTTACTTACGTTTTTCCCCGGAATCACTTTCTTATTCCGGCCACACTGCAAATCTTTTTAAACCGTCATCCGTTAAACGAAACTCTGGACTATCGGCTTGAAGACAAGCGGCGCATCGTTTTTTTTCGCACCTTTCGCAGGCAAGATTCTTTGCGTATTGTCTACCAGCGCTACCCTTTCGATTTTCCCCGAACGTTTACTCTTTACCGCATCGACACGAGTGCCACAAAAGCTTTAAAAGACAGCCTTTCCCGGCACACCCGCGGTGTTCGGTTGCGGGCCGTCCGGCTGGAGAATCCTTTTTCCCGCATTCCCAGCACTTTGCAAACCAGCGGAAGCATCATGCGTGGTATTCAAGTAGGAAGCAATCAGGATTTTACGCTGAACTCCGGCCTGAACATCCAACTGGCCGGCAAGCTTTCCGACGACATCGAAATCATCGCCGCCCTTACCGATGCAGCCACCCCCATTCAGCCGGAAGGCAACACCCAAACTTTGCAAGAAATCGACAAAGTGTACGTAACCTTCAAAAGTCCGTTTCTGCAAGGGACCGTTGGCGACTTTAACCTGGCGTACGATCACGGCGTTTTCGGACGCATTCACCGCAAGCTGCAAGGCCTTACTTTGCAATCGTCTTTCAAAAAGACAACCGTGGGGGCCACCATTGCCAGCACGCGCGGTTTCTTCCATCACGTGGCCTTCATGGGCCAGGAGGGCAATCAGGGGCCGTACCAGCTTACGGGGAAAAACGGCGAACGGGATATCATTGTTCTGGCCGGAACCGAACGGGTTTTTATTAACGGGCAACGCCTTACCCGCGGCGAAAGCAATGATTATGTGATTGAATACGGCAGCGGACAAATTCGTTTTACCAACCAACGCCTTATTACCAGTGAAAGCCGCATCGAGGTGGATTTTGAATACTTTCCCGCTTTGCAAAGTTACAATCGCAGCGTGTACAGCGCTTTTGCCAACCACACTTTTACCCGCGGAAAGCTGCGGCTAAACGTACAATATTACCGAGAAGAAGATAACACGAATCAAGTGCTGGAAGAAAGCCAGAGTTTAACCAAAGCACAAAAGCAAATTCTCAAACAGGCCGGTGACGATCCTTTTAAGGCCACGGAACCCGGTTTTACTTTTAAAGGAGATTCCGCCGGCAGTTACGTAAAAGTCGATACGGTTTACGCAGGAAATACCTACTCCATTTTCAAATATGTGGGAAAACAAGCCGGGAATTACTCCGTTTCGTTTTCGTTCTTCGGGCGGGGCAAAGGCGATTACGTACGGGATCGGCTGGGAGTGTACCGCTGGGTGGGGCCAGGACAGGGAGAATACCTGCCCATTCATCTTATTCCTTTACCCAACCGACATCAGTTAATCGATTTCCGTTTGAGCGGTCATCCCTACCAGCGTTTGAAATTCGAATCGGAATATGCCCTGAGCAATCTGGATCAAAACACTCTTTCCCCACTGGAAGACGGAGACAACATCGGTCAGGCTTTCCGCTTTTCTTCCGAGCTCTCGCCCGCTCCCATTACCATGCTTGGCATGCACTGGGGGAAACTGGGTTTTAATTTTCGGACACGCTTCATCCAAAAAACATTCCGCGCCCCCGACCGTTTTCGTCCGGCCGATTTCGAACGCTATTGGAATCTCTATTCGGCACAGACCTCCGGAAACCAAGAATTGAGTTTCCTTTTGAATGTGCGTTACCTGCCCCGGCCTTCTTTGCACATTTTAGGCAATGCGGGGCAATTCTATCAGGAACATTTTAAAAGCAAACGTCTGGGAATCAAATTAAATCTGGAAAATTTCCATTCGCTTGTTTCACACAATTACTACGAATCGATTTCGGCTACTAATTTTTCGGAACGCATCGGCGACGACTGGCAACGTTACGGGTCGGACATGCAACGCAAGATCTGGAAGGTACTCCCCAGCCTGCGTTACAAGGGAGAATGGCGCAAACGCACTTTGCGCGGCCTTTTGTCGGGCTTTCGCTACGACGATCTCGGAGCGGGCATGGCCTTTCCGGAATTACGGCACTTTAATGCAGAACTTCTGTTCGATCGACGGTGGGATTACGTGTATGACATTCAGCGGGCAGGTACATTGCTTCCACAGGCACAAAGCAACACATTCCGGTTTCGTTTCAATCTAAAAGACCTGAAATCGACCACCTTCAATTTTTCGCTAATGCACCGCACCAAAAATTACACATCGTTTTTCGAAACCATTAAAATAGACACGCTCAAACAATTTTACGCCGATGCCGCCGTTCAGGATACAAGCTGGCGTGACCGTTCCACCAATCTGGCGCAATTCAATTTAACACATCAGGCTTACAAAAAGGCCATCGATTTTTCCTGGCAGTACAAACTTTCCACCGAGGAAACCGCCCTGCGTGAAAAGGTGTACGTGGACGTGGGCGAAGGCCGGGGCAATTTGCGTTACGACGCGGATTTAAAGGAGTACGTCCCCGACCCACTGGGTAATTATGTTTTGTACATTCTGCCTACCGGTAAATTCGAACCGGTATCCACTGTGCAAACCGCTTTGCGTTTGCGTGTTGACCCGTACCGCTATTTCCGGCGTCAGCGCAAGTTCCGCAGCTATTTTTGGTCTAAGCTCAGCGGCGAAACGTATTTGCGGGTAGAAGAAGAATCGCGCGATCCGAACAAGGCTGCCGTGTATTTGCTAAATCCGAATCACCTGCAAGAAAAATACACCGTGCGCGGGGTGATTAATTTTAATCAGGATTTGTACTACATGCGGCACAACCGACGGTTGTCTTTTCGTTTGCGCCTGCGGACCACGCAGAATTACAACAACCAGTTTGTCAACAGCGACGAAAACGACCGCAAAAAGAGCCGGGAATTGGGACTGCGGGTAAACTGGCGTCCCATGCTCAAATTACGCAGCCAAAGCGAAATTCGTTGGCGCACTTATTTTCGGCTTTCCACGGCCAATGCCTTGCGCAACCGCGATATTCTCGGTTATTACCTTTTGCAGAATTTTTCGTACCGTCCGCGCAGCCGATGGGAATTTGGTTGGGAAAGCGAATCTGGTTACGAAAAGAACCGGAGTTTGTTGTACCCACTTAGCCTGTACTTTGTTCTGCTCAAGCAACGCATTAATTATTCCCTGCCTACCCGAGGGCGCATGAGTGCACTGTACCAGTTACAAAACGTACAGGTAACGGCAAATCCTTTTCAACGCATTGTCCCGTTTGAAATGGCCAAAGGCAAACGCGAAGGATTTTCGCAGGAATGGCAATTGCGCGTTGAATACACCGTAGCCAAGAACATTGTATTTACATTCTCTTACATCGGACGCAAAGATGCAGGCTTTCAGCGCATTATTCATTCTGGGCAGGCGCAATTAAGAGCGTTTTTGTAGAAAAATGAATGCCCCCTACCCTTTCTTCCTTTTGATTGCTTGCTAAAAGAGTCGTATATTCTTTTTTAAATTCACCAAACGAAAGGAAGTAACATGAGACCGAATATTCCCCGCGAAAAATTGGAAAAATGGGCGGATTACCTGCTTGATTATTCGTTGGGCGGCGTGCAAAAAGACGACGTAATTATGCTAAAGGGCGAACACATCACCTGGCCGCTTTTGGAAGTGTTGCAGGAAAAGATCATCAAAGCCGGGGGCATTCCCGATATGAATATTGTGGCGCCGGATAACGATCGCGGTAAGGTTTGGGGCGCGGCCATGGCCCGCTACGGAACCGAAGAACAAATCAAACGCGTACCGCAGTGGCACATCGATCGTTACATGGCCATGACCAAGTACATTGAGGTTTTGGGCGCCGAAAATCCCGAATTGTTCGCCAATTTACCCGAAGAAACTTCGCAAGCGGTGATGCGCGCCGATGAACCGGTTAAGGAAATTCGCCTGCTAAAACCCTGGGTTTTGACCTTATTCCCCACACAGGGCTTTGCCGATATGGAAGGAATGAGTCTGGAACGCTACACCGAAGTAGTGGTCAATGCTTCCATGGTCGATCCGCGCATGCTGGACGAAGTGGAAGAAGACATCTATCGTCTGATGGATCAAAGCAAACAAATCCGCATTATTACCGAGCATCCGCACACGGGCAAAGAACTGGAATTGACCATGGATATCGATCAACGCTATGCCATCAAATGCACGGGCAAACGCAACTTCCCGGACGGCGAAGTGTTTACCAGTCCCAATGCCGACACGGTTAACGGCGAAATTTTTGTCGATTTGCCGGTTTCGTTCGTGGGGCAAACCATTCAGGGCATTTATTTGAAGTTCGAAGATGGCAAAATCGTGGATTACAAAGCGGATAACGGACACGAAACACTGCAAAAAATCATCGAAACCGACGAAGGTTCGCACCGCTTAGGAGAAGTGGCATTGGGCATGAACAACGGCATCGAAGAAGTTCTTAAACATCCTTTGTTCGTGGAAAAGGTCGGCGGTACCCTGCACATTGCCATCGGTGCCAGCTACCCCGAATGTTACGTGAAAGACCCGGCATCGGAAGAAGGACGCAAACTGGCCGATGAATTACACAAACGCGGCAAATTAAACCGTTCGGCCCAGCATGTGGATATCGTCACAGATTTCCGTCCCGGGGGCAGCGGACGCGCGGTGTACCTGGATGACGTAAAACTGGAAATTAAAGACAATATTTGGGTTGTCCCGGAAGAGCACAAAGTAAAAGGAAAGTTCGGCATCGAATCACGCTGGTAAAATCTTACAAACAAAAAACATTTGCAAGGCAGAGAACCCCTTCTGTTCTCTGCCTTTTCATTTATGCCGGATCCAGGTCTTCGAGTTGCAAAACATTGTGGCACTGTTCGATAATGCCAAACGAGGGGTAATTAACCAACATGGAATACAAACTCACCACTCCGTAAATGCCCAAAACGCGTAGCTGCCCGCTTACGGCAAATTCGATAAAGCCCAACAAAGCCACCACGTTGGCCAGCGACCAAATAACCATGTAATAGCGCCGCAACAACATTAGCGCCTTTAACAACACATCTGCATTGGTACCGAACTCCGCCACAAAGTCGGAAACATCCACGTTAGTAATGTCAATCTTTTTCTTACGCGCCCTCCAGATGAGCTTTTTGGGATTAAGGTAAGTACGCTTCATGTGGAACACAAGGTACAACAAAATAATGGCAATAATTAAAAACACATTGCTTAACGGGTCTTTACCGGTTGCCGTTTCTGCGGGGGCAACCACGCCGCTTTTTGCCAGAAAATATCCGATAAGCAGCAACGTTACAATCCCGGCAAAAATTCCGATCCACAGCACCCGATTCACCCGGTACAAATTGCGTAGTTTTTGTCTCAGCTTTTCGTCCACGTATTTCCCCTTTCTTTAGCCCATACCATTCGATTTTAGTAATCTCGCAGCCAAAACACAAAAAAATTTCTTTCCGACAAAAAACCCGGCATAAAGCCGGGCTAAAAAATTTATTGTATTTTTCCGTGACAATGCTTGTATTTTTTACCACTGCCACACGGGCACGGGTCGTTCGGTCGAATTTTAACGCCCACGCGAATCGGCTGTTTTTTGCTGGAACGTTGCTTACCAGCCTTTTGGATGTCGCTTTCTTCCTGCATTTCGCCGGCCTGCAAACCAAGCCCTGTCGCCGATTCGTGAATTAGCTGCATGCGTTGCGGCTGGCGTTTGCGTGCCTCGGCACGGTTTACCGGCTCGTCCACTACCTGAAATTTCCACAACCAGCGCAAAGTTTCTTCGTTAATCGTGTGAATCAACCTTTCAAACATGTTGTACGCTTCGCGCTTGTATTCTATCAGCGGATCTTTTTGGCCGTAGGCCCGCAAATGGATACCTTCTTTCAGAATATCCATCTGGTACAAATGGTCTTTCCACTTGTCATCAATCACATTCAAAATGAAATAGCGCTCCAGAACCGACATACGTTCGCGACCGATGCGGCTTTCTTTCAATTCGTAAATGCGCATGGCCTGATCGCGAATGTAATCGCGCAGGCTGTCATGATCGTATTGCTCCAGATTTTCCCGAACCTGTACCAGGCTAATATTGAGTACGTTGCCAATTTCCGCTTCCAGCGCGTCCAGGTCCCATTCGTCGGGCCGGCTGTTGCGCGGCACGTACATGTCTAAAACATGGTCAATGTACTCGTCCAGAATGCTTTCTACCTCTTCACGGGTATCTTCCTGCAGCAAGGCCACCCGACGCCGGTCGTAAATAATCTCACGTTGCTGATTCATCACGTCGTCGTATTCCAGCAACCGTTTACGAATGGCAAAGTTCTGAGCTTCGACCTTTTTCTGCGCTTTTTCGATGGAACGGGAAATCATGGGGTGCGTAATCACTTCCCCTTCCTGAATGCCCAGGCGATCCATGATGCGTGCCACCCGATCGCTACCGAACAGACGCATCAAATCGTCTTCCAGGCTTAAAAAGAACACACTGCTTCCCGGATCACCCTGACGTCCGGCACGCCCGCGCAACTGACGGTCGATACGTCGCGATTCATGGCGTTCGGTACCAATAATGGCCAAACCGCCCACTTCGCGCACGCCCTCGCCCAGTTTAATATCGGTACCACGTCCGGCCATGTTGGTGGCAATGGTCACGGCCTGGGGTTCACCGGCATGGGCGATAATTTCTGCCTCACGTTTGTGGTGTTTGGCATTCAATACGTTGTGCGGAATGCCGCGCCGTTTGAGCATGCGGCTCAGGATTTCCGAAACTTCCACCGTCGTAGTACCCACCAGAACGGGGCGTCCTTTTTCCCGCTCTTTGATGATTTGCTCGATCACCGCATTGTATTTTTCCCGCTTACTGCGATACACCACATCGTCGTGGTCAATACGAATGACGGGTTTGTTGGTGGGAATTACCACGACATCCAGTTTGTAAATTTCCCAGAATTCGGCGGCTTCTGTTTCGGCCGTACCGGTCATACCGGCCAATTTATCGTACATGCGGAAGTAATTTTGCAGGGTAATGGTAGCCAGTGTTTGCGTTTCTTTCTCGATTTGAACGTTTTCTTTTGCCTCAATAGCCTGATGTAAACCATCGCTGTAACGGCGTCCTTCCAGAATACGACCGGTAAATTCGTCCACAATAAGCACTTTGCCATCCTGCACCACATATTCCTGGTCTTTTTCGTACAGGGTGTAGGCCCGCAGCAACTGCGAAATGTTCTGCAACTTGTCGCTGCGTTCGGCAAACAGGGTGTGGACTTCTTCCTTTTTAATGAGTTTTTCTTCTTCGGACAAATTGGGATCGTTTTCGATTTTGGCGATTTCTTCCCCCAGATCGGGCAGGACAAACAGCTCGGGATCGTTGGGATTCAATTCTTCGCGGCCTTTTTCGGTCAAATCGATGATGTGATTTTTCTCATCGATAACAAAATACAAATCGCCGAAGTAGGTTTCATCGGAAACTTTATTCTGGCCCTTGTCGCGATAATATTCGTTTTCGATTTGTTGCACCAGCGTTTTAATGCCTTTTTCGTGGTACAGCTTAAGCAACTTTTTGTGTTTGGGAGCGCCATGCGAAGCAATGAACAATTTAATGCCTGCCTCGCGCTCCTTGCCTTCTTTAAGCAAGTTTTCCGCTTCGAGAACCAGACGGTTGACCAACCGATTTTGCTTGGCCACCAGACTTTCTACGTAGGGCTTTAGCTCTTTAAATTTGTACGAGGTACTGTCGCCACTTACCGGCCCACTAATGATCAACGGAGTACGGGCTTCGTCGATTAAAACACTATCCACCTCATCCACTATGGCGTAATGATGGCCACGAATTTGCACGATATCGTCAGGGCTGGAGGCCATATTGTCGCGCAAATAGTCGAAACCGAATTCGTTGTTTGTGCCGTAAGTAATATCGCAACTGTAGGCTTCGCGGCGCTGGGCCGAATCCATATTGCTCAAAATCACGCCCACGGTCAGGCCAAGGAATTTGTACACTTCGCCCATCCATTCCGCGTCACGCTGGGCCAAATAATCGTTAACCGTTACCAGATGGGCGCCTTTGCCTTCCAGGGCGTTTAAATACAAGGGTAAGGTTGCCACCAGCGTTTTACCTTCACCGGTAGCCATTTCGGCAATTTTGCCCTGGTGCAACACAATTCCACCGATTAACTGCACGTCAAACGGAACCATGTCCCAGGTAATCTCGCGGCCCACAACTTTCCACTTTTTGCCCAGCAAGCGTTTACAGGCCTGCTTTACCACGGCAAAAGCCTCAGGCAGAAGGTCGTCCAGAGTCTCACCCTCTTTTAAGCGCTGGCGAAACTCTTCGGTTTTGCCCTGCAATTCTTCGTCGCTCAACTTTTCGAACTGATCGAAATAATTATTTATCTGATGGACAATGGGCCACAATTTTTTAACATCGCGTTCGTGCTTTGTGCCAAAAATTTTTGTAATGATACTCATGTTTTTTTAATACCCCTTTAGTAAGCGTTCGGCTAAAAATGTTGGTAAACCGGATTTTATGATTTTTTGATAGGTACGTTCAACTTCATATTTTAAACGGACATAATTGACTTTCCCCGTTTCCGGGTCGAAAATAACAAAACAAGAGCGTGGATCGCCGTCACGCGGCTGCCCCACACTCCCTACATTAACGATATATTTTTCATTTGGTTCAATTTTAACATCGCCTTTAAACGTTTCGGTTTGGCTGTAAACCACCGGAACGTGCGAATGGCCGACAAAACAAACGTTTTGCTTAAAACTTTGCATTTCTACCCGCGCGTCGTTTTGCGAGAGGATGTAATACCAATGCGAAGGTTTGGAAGGAGAAGCATGAACCATTATCATCGATTCCGTCTGATAAATGAACGGGAGCTGTTTTAAAAACTCCTGATTCTCCTTCGTCAACCGATCCATTGTCCAATAGGTCGCCATTTTCGCATACTGATTAAAATATTCGATGCGTGCCAACCCAATGGCGGCATAATCGTGATTTCCCATCAAGGTCACTTTACACTTTTGCCGCACAATATCCACGCATTCGTTGGGATTGGGACCGTAGCCGACCACATCGCCCAAACAATAGATCTCTTTGATGCCCTGTCCGCTAATGTAATCCAGTGCGGTGCTCAGCGCTTCCAGATTCCCATGAATATCCGAAATTATTGCAATTGCCATATTGTCAATCATTTAACTTTATTTTTGTAATCAGCCCTCGCCCCGACTTTTTAATCAATTTTTCCTGTTTCAGTTCTTTCAACAGGGCATCCAGCAGGCCATTGATAAATTTCCCTGTTTTGGGTGTGCTGTATTTTTTGCCGATTTCAATCATTTCGTCAATGGTCACTTCCGGGGGAATGTCTTCGAAAAACATAAATTCGACCATTGCCATGCGCAACAGCACCCGATCGATAATGGCTACCCGGCTAAAGTCCCAGTTGATTAGTTTGGCTTTAATGCGTTGATCCAATTCGTCCCGATGTTCCAGGTAATGCTTAATGACCTTTTCCACAAAGGGCGAAATGGTTTTGCCGTTTTTTTCGTCTTCTAACAAATAAGCTAATTGCTCGTCCACCGGAATCGGATTGAATTCCTGAGCAAACAGAACCTTTAGAACAAGCTCCCGTTCTTTTCTTCGTGTCATTTTCACTCGTACGTGTAAAATCCTTTTTTAGTTTTTCTACCCAAATGTCCGGCAGCTACCATCTTTTTCAGTAAAGGACAGGGGCGATATTTCGGATCGCCATAGCCTTTGTAAAGCACCTCCATAATGTGCAAACAAACATCCAGCCCGATAAAATCGGCCAGAGTAAGCGGGCCCATCGGATGGTTCATGCCCAGTTTCATTACCGTGTCGATGGCTTCTTTACTGGCCACGCCTTCCATTAGCGCATAAATCGCTTCATTAATCATGGGCATAAGCACCCGGTTCGAAATAAATCCGGGATAATCGTTCACTTCTACCGGCGTTTTTTGTAAAGCCTTGGACATTTCGAACACGTAGTTAAACGTTTCGTCCGAGGTGGCCAGTCCGCGAATAATTTCCACCAATTCCATGACCGGCACCGGATTCATGAAATGCATGCCAATCACCTTATCGGGCCGCGAAGTTACCGCCGCCAGTTCCGTAATGGAAATGGAAGATGTATTAGATGCCAAAATGGTTTCCGCAGGACAAATTTCGTCCAGTTGTTTGAATATTTTTTTCTTTAGTTCATCGTTTTCAATGACGGCCTCCACCACCAATTCCGCATCTTTAGCCGCTTCCATTTGCGTTACCGGATGGATGCGTTGTAAGGTTTCCTGCACCTGGGCTTCGTTAATCGTACCTTTTTTTAATTGCCGGTTCAAATTCTTCTCGATTTTGCCCAAAGCGGAATTTAAAATTTCTTCATTAATATCGATTAATGCAACTTCATTTCCGAACAATGCAAAAACATGGGCAATGCCATTTCCCATGGTTCCTGCGCCAATAACCGCAATTTTTTTCGCCATTTTTTCGTCCCCCTGCCTTACAAACGTTCAACAATTACTGTGGATGCTTCGCCACCGCCAATGCACAATGAGGCCACACCCCGTTTGGCGTTTTTGCGCCTCATGGCAAACAACAGCGTCGTTAAAATTCGTGCTCCGCTGGCTCCAATGGGATGGCCAAGCGCCACGGCGCCGCCATGAATGTTTACCTTGTCGGTCGAAAGCTTTAACAAACGATTGTTAATAATCGATACGACGGCAAAAGCTTCGTTGATTTCAAAGAGATCGATGTCATCGACCGTTAAATCGGCCTTTTTTAAGGCCAGCTTAATGGCATCGGCCGGGGCCGTGGTGAAATACTGAGGCTCTTTAGCCGCCGAGGCCTGAGCCACAATTTTAACCAGCGGGGTTAATCCCAATTCTTCCGCTTTCTCTTTGGCCATAACCACCACGGCAGCAGCTCCATCGTTAATTTTGGAGGCATTGGCCGCCGTTACGGTTCCGTCCTTTTGAAAAGCAGGACGGAGTTTGGGCATTTTTTCGAAGTTCACCCGCGCGGGTTCTTCATCTTTGTCCACAATCACCGGATCGCCCTTGCGCTGCGGAATTTCTACCGGAACGATTTCGTCATCGAACCAACCGTTTTTTTGCGCTTCCAATGCTCTGCGGTAACTTTCGGCAGCAAATTCGTCCTGTTCTTCCCGGGTAATGTTGCATTCTTTGGCACAAAGCTCGGCGGCATTTCCCATGTGAAAGTTGTTGTACACATCCCACAATCCGTCTTTGATCATGCCGTCCACCAATTCTCCGTGCCCAAGGCGATAGCCAAAACGTCCGTTCGGTACATAGTAAGGAATTTGACTCATGTTTTCCATGCCACCGGCCACAATCACATCGGCATCTCCGACCATAATTGCCTGGGCGGCCAACATTACGGCTTTGAGGCCCGATCCGCAAACCTTGTTGATGGTCATACAGGTTACGGAGGAGCTTAACCCGGCTCCCAGAGCTGCCTGACGCGCCGGTGCCTGGCCTTCGTTAGCGGTGATCACATTTCCCATAATCACTTCGTCAACCGCATCAAAGGGCGTTTTCGAACGTTCCAGTGCCGCTTTAATGGCAATGCTCCCCAATTTGGTAGCGGGAACATCTTTAAAGGCTCCGCCAAAACTTCCCACCGGGGTACGCGCTGCGCCTACAATAACTACTTCTCTCAAGTTTTTCATTATCAACTCCCCCAAAATATTTGTGATAAGTTAATGCAATCTAAGCATTTTAGATAACCCATGCAAGAAAGGGAATTTACGATTTTTTGCCATTATTTTCATGTTTTTGGTCATATTTTTCGTAGGCGTGAATGATATCTTTTACCAGAGGATGGCGTACCACATCTTTGTCGCTTAGGCGCACAAAGGCAATACCCTTAATGCCCGAAAGTATGCGAAAGCTACTAACCAGGCCCGATTCTTTCTGGCTTGGCAAATCAATTTGCGTAATATCGCCAGTAATGACGCATTTGGAATTCATTCCGAGTCGGGTCAGGAACATTTTCATTTGCATGAAGGTGGTATTTTGGGCCTCATCGAGAATCACAAAGGCATTGTTCAACGTGCGTCCGCGCATGTAGGCCAAAGGCAAAATTTCGATGATTTGTTGGTCTAAAAAACGCTTTAACAAATCGCGGGGTAACATATCTTCCAGGGCATCGTACAGGGGACGCAGGTAGGGATCGATTTTCTCTTTAAAATCTCCGGGCAAAAATCCCAGGCTCTCCCCGGCTTCCACGGCGGGACGGGCCAGAACAATTTTCTTTACCAGATTGTCTTTTAAATAAGCCACCGAAAGCGCGACGGCCAGATAAGTTTTCCCCGTACCGGCCGGGCCCACGGCAAAAAGGATGTCGTTTTTTTCGATAGCCTCTAACATCTTTTCCTGGCCGGGCGTACGTGGTTTGATCACCCCCATGAATGTGTCGACCACAGGCAAGGATGATTTTTTGGCGGCCTGGGGCGCGGGTGATTTTGTAGCCACCGAGCGGGCAATTTGAATGGAGGTGATGACATCATCTTTGCTGAAAATTTTGTTCTTTTTTGCGGCGGAAATCAAATCTTCCAGCACATGAAGGGCGCTGGTTACTTCTTCCGGCTCACCGCTAATGCGCACATCATGCCCGCGGGCATGCACACGCACACGGTAATATTCTTCGATTAATTTCAAATTTGCATCGTTTTGGCCAAACACGGCCAAAAGATTGATATTTTCGGGAATGTGTATTGTCTCTTCGATAATTTGTTCCATTCGGGTTTCCATGCTAAAACACAAAAAAAGGCTTCCGGTTCAAAAAACCGAAAGCCTTTGCAAAACCATTTCACATCAATTGTTAACGGGCAATTTTCAGCACCTGATACGGATAGATCAAATTCGGATCGGTGATGAAGCTCTTGTTTGCTTCGTACAATTTTTGCCATTTGAAAGAATCGCCATAAACATTGGGATAGCCGGCGATCTTGGACAAGAATTCACCTTTTTGTACCAGATGTTCATTGGGACCAATGGCCCGCGGAATAGCCAGCACCTGATTCGGGTAAATCAAATCCGGATTTTTGATTTGATCCAAATTGGATGTGTAAATACGCCACCAGGCATGCGGGTTGCCGTAAATATCGTCTTTACCGGCAATTTTCCACAGGTAGTCGCCTTTCATTACCGTGTAAGTCGGCGGTACTGCGGTTTTGGCTTTTTCTTTTGCCTGGTCGATTAAGCTCTGAATTTCATTGATCAATGCGCTGGGCCCGGACATAGCCGAGAACGGATTTTGTTTGCATTTGTCCAATTTAGCCTGCAAAGAATCGAGTTCGTTGCTCTTGCTGTAAATTTCTTCCGGAGAAAGATTCAGGAAAGCACGCGCATCGTCACGCAACTGGCTTAATTTGCTGTTGTAAGCATCATACTGTTCTTTATTCTGCCCGGCCAAAGTAAAAATTTCATTCCAGGTTTGATCGATTTGTGCCTGCAAATTATCGTATTCTTTTTTCAACTGTTCGATTTTTGCTTCTTCCTCGGCAATGCCTTTTTTGGCGGCATCCAGGCGTTTTTGCCATTCTGCCAATAAAGCATTGTATTGTTCCTGGGTCATCTCTTCATAATTATACGATTGCTGCGCCAAAACAACATTGGCTAACAAGAGCGACAGGAACAAGCTAACGATTAACGTAATTCTCATTTTCATATTTTATTCTCCTTATTTTTCTCGTCTACACTTATTCTGCGGCTTTTTGAAAATTTTCTACGTTCTGCTTGTCGTTCTGCAATTTCTGCAGCTCGGCTTTTTTAGCAGCCACTTTCTTTTCCCATTCCTGTCTCTCAGCCTTTTTCTCCGCTAACGTTTTTTCGGCTGACAACGCAGCAGCTTTGGTTTCTTCCAAAGTCTTGATTTGTTCTTCGCTTGGTTTCCATTTGCAACTGCTTAGCGATAGCATCGCTATGCTGGCTAAACCGATCATAACGATTTTGAACTTTCTCATACGACACGCCTCCTGTGGATTAGATACACAATTTTGTTTAAATTTATATTCGAAACTAACAAATTCTTTCATTTTTGTCAAGCGCATTTTTTGTTTAAACTTTTTTATTTCATATTATTAGATAACCTTGATCCGCAATTCCTTTAGCTGTTCGTCCGAAACTTCGGACGGTGCCCCATCCATCAGCGAAAGCGCCGAGCTGGTTTTGGGGAATGCTATAACGTCCCTGATCGATTCGGCTCCGGTTAAAATCATGACCAAACGGTCCAAACCGAAGGCAATCCCCCCGTGCGGAGGCGCTCCGTATTCCAGTGCTTCCAGCAAAAAGCCGAATTTGGATTGTGCCTCTTCTTTCCCGATTTTAAGGATTTCAAACATTTTCTCCTGCAAATCCCTGCGGTGGTTACGGATACTGCCGCCGGCAATTTCGCTGCCGTTGACCACCAGGTCGTAGGCCCGGGCCAAAACCTGTTCCGGCTGCGTGTCGAGCAGCGGTATGTGTTCGGGTTTGGGGCTGGTAAAAGGATGGTGTCTGGCGACATAGCGGTTTTCTTCTTCGCTAAATTCTAACAAGGGGAAATCCACAATCCAGGTAAAGGCAAACTTTTCCTTATCTGCCAACCCCAGTTCCTCGGCTATTTCCAGCCGCAATTGCCCCAGAACCGGGTAGGTTACTTCGTATTTGTCGGCAACGATAAGCACCAAGGCATTGTCCTGCAGATTCATTCTTTCGATCAGTTTTGACTTTTCCTCATCCGACAAAAACTTAGCCACGCTTCCCTTGAATTCGTTCTGCTTTAAAATAAGATATGCCAATCCTTTGGCACCAAGGGCTTTGGCCCGTTCGGTTAAGGCATCGATTTTTTTGCGGGAATACTTATCCGCAGCAGGCACATAAATTGCGGCAATGCGTCCATCTGCTTCTACCACCGAACGAAAAACGTTGAATTGAGATTGGGCAAAAATATCGTTTAGCGTAATGATTTTCATGCCAAAGC
>Ga0256914_1001511_pt1 | contig 20781 bp, 17 predicted proteins | sample HulkmetaG_FD_191571 | JGI IMG/M metagenome (GOLD analysis project Ga0256914, IMG submission 191571) | Hydrothermal chimney microbial communities from Main Endeavour vent field at the Juan de Fuca Ridge, Pacific Ocean - Hulk | ecosystem: Environmental > Aquatic > Marine > Hydrothermal vents ... | reverse complement strand
CCTGGTCACCGGCGCAAGGGGCGTCGTGGGACGGGTGGTCGTGGCCCGGTTGGGTCCGCGGGCCGTCCCCCTGTCGCGGCAGCAGTTGGACATCTGCGATCCGGATCAGATCGAGCGGGTGCTCGCTCGCTGGCAGCCGGTGGCAGTGATCAACGCCGCAGCATGGGCCGACGTGGAGCGTTGCGAGCGAGACCCGGACGGGGCGTGGCAAGTGAACGCATGGGGCCCGGAACAACTGGCTCGAGCCTGTGCGCGGCACCGGGTTGCCCTGGTGCATGTGAGTACGGACTACGTATTTGGTGCCACGAACCGGGAAATCTACCATCGGGACTCTCCCACGGAACCGGTGAATGTCTACGGAAAGACCAAGGCGGAGGGAGAGTTGCGCGTGCTCGATGCCTGGCCTCGGGCCGCGGTGGCGCGCACTGCATGGGTTTACGGTCTCGAGGGGCGGGGATTCGGGCTCCTGGCCGCCCGTCGTCTTCGGGACCGGCAGGTCCTGTTCGCGATCCAGGACCGGTTCGGGCATCCCACCTGGGTGGAGGATCTCGCAGATCGGCTGGTGGCGTTGGCGGAGCGCTCTGTCGGCGGGGTGCACCATGCGGTCAACGCCGGTCCAACTTCCTGGTACCGGTTCGCCCTTCGCCTCGCCCAGGGACTCGGTACCGGGGATGCGCGCCTGGCAGGTATCTCCTTTCGCGCCTTGCCCTCTCGAGTCGCCCCGAGGCCGCGTCGAGTGAGGTTGGAAACCACCGAGGTGCCAGGATCGGGGCTCCCGCCTTTGCGGTCGTGGGAGCAGGCCCAGGACGCATTCCTGTCGGCCCTGGCGCGTGCAACCACGACCAGGGATTGAGCTGCTCAGGGGCTCGAGTCATTCCACCGGAGCCCCGCCGAAGTGGCGTTCCGAAATACGGACCCGTGTGTCTCGAGGCAAGAACGATGCCTGCAACGCCTGACGCTGTACCGCCAGCAGGTCCTCGTCTGTGAACCCCATGCGGTCGCGGGCCACGGTGAGTTCTCCGGTCAGGGTCAGGTCGAACAGGCCCGGGTCGTCGGTGTTGATGGCGATCGACACCCCCTGGTCGAACAGTCGCTTCGCCGGATGGTCCTCGAAGGTTGCCACACTCCGGGTACGCACGTTGCTCGTGGGGCAGACCTCGAGGGTGACTTTCTCGCGAATCACCCGCTCGATCAGCGCCTCGTCCGCGCCCACCGCCACCCCGTGCCCGATACGGCGGGGCCTGAGCGAGTCGAGCGTGTCCTGCACATACGCCGGTCCCGTGGCCTCGCCCGAGTGAACCGTGAGGGGCAGCCCGAGTTCCTCGAGGGGGCGCAGGGCGTCCACGAACATCCGCGACGGCCACGCCTGCTCGTCATCTGCAAGGTCGAACCCGACCAGCACGTCTCGCCAACGACGGGCATAGTCGGCAGTCCGCACTGCGGAGGCCACTCCAAGGTTGCGGCTCACGATCGCGATCAGCCCCACCTCGATTTCCGGAGCCTCGGCACAGGCACGTTGAACCCCCTTGAGGATCGATTCGGTCAACCGATCCCAGCTCAGCCCGGCCGATTGGGCGAGGTAGTCCGGGGAAAACCTCAGCTCGAGAAGGCAGATGTGTTCGCTGGCCGCGTCGAGCACGACTTCGTGGGCCACGCGCTCGATCTGGTCTTCGGAAGTGAAGAGCTTGGCGATGAACTCGAACACCTTGAGCACCTGTCCCAGGTCGTTCATGGGCTCGAGCACCTGGAGGTGGGTGGAGAGTTCCTGTGGGGAACGGGCCGGGGTTGGAAGGTGGGCGCGTTTGGCGAGGTCGAAAGCGGTTTCGAGCCGGATGGAACCGGCGAGGTGGCGGTGCAGTTCGACCTTGGGAAGGGCTCTCAAATCCATCGTTGAACTCCTGAAGCTCGCATTTCTTCGAAAAATGTGCATCGTGTACCTGATTGGGACCCGGGTAACCTTCCGCTCGAGAATCACCCGGGGGTGGCCCAGCATTCGCCGGTGCGCCACCGTCCTTGTCGGACGACCGCGCATTGTGACACAATCGGCCGGTGACGGCTACCACAGGAGATTCAGCGCAGTCAAGGAGCAGAAAACATGGCGTTCTTTGGAAACAGACCCTTGTCCGGCCGTGTGCCGGAGCCTTTCATCAAGCATGCCCGGGCCGACGGGGAGGACTCTGCCGCCGGGTCGGGTACGAGCGGCCCGACCGTATCCCCGGAGATGGAGGCGGCGATGAAGACACGGATCATCGCCCAGCCTTCTGCCACGAACCTGAACGAGTGCCGGTTCATGGTCGGGGCCACGTTGCAGGAAGGGCGCCTGGTCCGGATTTCGGGGCCGGAGCAGGCAGAGCACTCACCGCTGGCGCGTCGCCTCTTCGAGGTGCCCCAGGTGCGCTCCGTGTCCTTTGTCGGGAACGTGGTCACCGTGGTCAAGGAAGGCGACGACCCCTGGCAGGAGGTGGCCAGGAAAATCGGGACCGCCATCCGCATGCACCTGGCCTCCGGGCTTCCCGCCGTGGAGGAGGAATTCTGGGCTTCTCAGTCCGGAGACGTGTCGGACGACGAACTCTTCGGTCGGGTTCAGGACGTGATCAACACCCTCATCAATCCCGGCGTCGCCGGACACGGGGGCTTCGTCCGCCTGCTCGGCGTGGAAAAGGATACCGCCTACGTCCAGCTTGGCGGTGGATGTCACGGGTGCGGGATGGCCACGTTCACGTTGAAGCAAGGGGTGGAGAAGACCATCCTGCAGCACGTCCCTGAGATCAAACACGTCGAGGACGCCACGGACCATTCGAGCGGCGTCAACCCCTACTACGCGCCGTAGTCCGGCCGAACGCCCTGAACCTGCGTCGGGCGGGCTCGGTTTCTCCGGAACGAGGGGTGGAGGAGGGGGCCGGGCATGTTCGGGGGGGGGCGGGACGTGTCAGCACGAGATGGCGGCGACCTGCTCGTGTGCGTGGTAGGAAGAGCGAACCAGTGGGCCGGCTTCCACGTGCTCAAACCCCAGGGACAAGGCCAGGCGCCGAAGCGCATCGAACTCGTCCGGGGTGTAGTAGCGGGCCACGGGCACCTGGGATCGCCCGGGCTGCAGGTACTGGCCCAGGGTGACGATGGCGACGCCGTGTGCGCGCAGATCCCGGAGCACCGCCTCGAGTTCCTCCAGAGTCTCGCCCAGACCGCACATGATTCCGGATTTGGTCAGCACAGGATACTCGAGCGTGCGATATGCCGCGGCTCGTTGAAGCAGCGTCAGGGAGCGGGCGTAGCGGGCGGCGGGTCGTACCTGGGGATAGAGGCGCGGGACCGTCTCCACGTTGTGGCCGAGTACGTCGGGGTGGGCCTGCATGACGATGTCGAGTGCCTGGTGATCGCCGCGGAAATCCGGGATGAGCAACTCGATGCGTGCACCGGGCCGCACCTCCCGGATTCGGGTCACGGTGCGGGCGAAGTGGGCGGCGCCACCGTCCGGCAGGTCGTCGCGGGTGACCGAGGTGAGCACGACATGCTCGAGTTCCAGGCGTGCCACCGCCTCGGCCACATGGTCCGGTTCCCGGGGATCGAGGGGCTGGGGACGACCGTGCAGGACGGAACAAAAACGGCAATTGCGCGTGCAATGGTCCCCGAACAGCAGGAACGTGGCGGTCCGGTTGTGCCAACACTCGTAGATGTTGGGGCACCGGGCCGCCTGGCAGACCGTGGCCAGGCCCAGGTCATGGGTCAGCCGCCTGACCTCCTTGAATTCGGCCGTCTCGTGGATCCGGGTTCGGATCCATTCGGGCCGCCTGCGGGCTTGTGTCGTGGCCGGCATGGTTGCTGCTTCTCCTCCGGATGGCCTTTCTCCTGTCACGCCCGCGTCCCGGCGCCGACGAACCCGGGGTCGCCCGGAGACCGGCGTGCTCCTGATCTGGTATACCCCCGGTGAGCGCCGGGATCATCTCGAGAACGTCGCACCGGTCATCCACCTGGATGCCTTTTCGTATCCCTTCCGGTTGCCTGGCCAACGTTGGAGCGGCAGGGCCTGGTCCAGTGGGAGCCAGGCGTGGCGTTCGTGGGTGGCCGGGTCCAGGCGGACCTGGGCTTCGATGGACGCCTCGAGTGCGAAGCTATGCTCGCGGACGTAGCACGGGAAGGAGCAGTTCGGGGGGGACAGGACAGTGGGGTCCAGCGCGAACCCGTGCACGTAATCCAGGTCCTGGAGCTTTCCTCGAAGGCCGGTTTCCTCCCATACCTCCCGTCGGGCCGCCTGGTCCGGTCGTTCTCCCGGTTCGATCTTGCCCGTCACCGGCTGCCAAAACGGAGGTTCGCCCTTGCGTCTCAGGCAGAGCAACTCGAGACGGTCGGACCGGGAACGCCGGACCACCACCACTTGCACGGTCTCCAGGTCGAACGAACGTGGTTCCCAGGTCAGGTCGAATACCTCGGCGAAGTGCTCGAGAAGCGCTGTTTCCACCTCCGCTTCGTTCGGGGCGGTGCCCAGGAGCCTGGCCAGGGACGTCACGCCCCGGTCCCGGATACCGCAAGGGATGATGTGCTGGAACAGGGTGAGATCCGGGTCCACGTTGAATGCGAGTCCGTGGGAGGTCACCCAGCGGGATATGCGAACACCGATGGCGCCCAGCTTGTCCTGTCCCACCCAGACCCCGGCCAGTCCCGGCACACGCTCGGCCTCCACCCCAAACGTCCGGGCTGTGCGAATCATCACCTCCTCGAGCGCGTGGACGTAGCGGCCCACATTCTGCCATCGGCGCGGGAGTGCCAGGATGGGATACACCACGAGCTGGCCCGGACCGTGGTAGGTCACGTTCCCGCCTCGATCGCTCGTGTGGACCTCGATACCCCGGCGACACAACGCTTCGGGGGGAATCAGGATGTTCTCCGCCGCGGGTCGCCGCCCCGTGGTGTAGACGTGACGGTGCCGGACCGACAGCACCTGGTTCGCGATCCGGCCTGCTTGCCTGGCCTCGACAAGTTGGTGCTGCATGCGGGTCGCATCCTCGTACTCCACCAACCCAAGGGAGATCACTTCAGCTTTCATGACTTCTTCCCCCTCGTCGACAGGAGCGGGGTCCGACCGGGTGTCAGCGCGCGAGCCTCAACCCATGAGGGACTCGTCGTAGGTCTCGAGGAACGTCTGAATGTGCGCAAGGAATCTCGAACCGGTCGCACCGTCCACCAGTCGATGGTCGTAGGAAAGGGAGAGCATCATGATCGAGCGGATGGCGATGGCGTCTCCCTCCGCGCTCTGGACCACCCAGGGCCTCTTCTGGATTGCGCCAACGCCCAGAATGGCGACCTGGGGCTGGTTGATCACCGGGGTGCCGCCGAGGCTTCCAAACGAGCCGTAGTTGGTGATGCTGAATGTGCCACCCTGGACTTCGTCCGGGTGCAGCTTCTTGGTTCGGGCGCGCACCGCCAGATCCTGTACTGCGCGGGCCAGGCCGAGAAAGCTTTTCTCATCTGCATTCCGGATCACCGGGACAATGAGGCCGCGTTCCAGGGCCACTGCCATGCCCAGGTGGATGTCCCGGTGGTAGACCACATCGTCTCCGAGAATCGAAGCGTTGCAATCCGGGTAGGCCTTCAGCGCAGACAGGGTGGCCTGCAAAATGAACGGCATGAACGTCAGCTTCACGCCGGTTTGTTCCTCGAACGCCTCGCGGCGTGCTTCCCGAAGCCGCACGACTCGAGTCATGTCCACCTCGAGGAACGTGGCCACGTGGGCGGAGATGCGTTTGGACCAGGTCATGTGTTCGGCGATCAACCGTCGCATGGGCGACATGGGGCGGACTTCGTCCTGCGGGCCCGGCGTGACCAGGAACTGCGGTGGAATCTCCTGGTCCGGCCGGGGGGCGGTGGGGGAAGCCGGGGGCGTGGGGGGACGACCGGGCCGGGTTTCGGATGGCTTCGTAGCTTCCGGGTGGCTCCTCTGCCCGGTGTCGCGGGCACCGGCCTGGCGTGCGATGTGGGCCAGGATATCCTGCTTGGTGACGCGCCCGGACAGGCCTGTACCGCGGACCGTTCGGATGTCGATCCCGTGTTCAGCCGCGATCCGTCGGACCAGGGGAGAACTGCGTGTGCGACGGAGCGTGGCCGCGTCCTGGTCCTCGAGGGACTCCGCTCCGGACGCCTCGGCCCCCTCGTCAGGTCGGGAGGAGGCGGTTTCCGGGGCATCCGAGTCGGCGTCCGTACTGCTTTCGCGGGGCGAAGCGTCCCGGCTGGGGAGCCCCCCTGCCGGCAGTGGCTCGCTGGAAATGGTCGCCACCTTGGTGTTGATCTCCACCGTGGTGCCTTCCGGCGCCAGGATTTCGGCGAGGTACCCCGATACCGGGGCGGGGATTTCGGAATCGACCTTGTCCGTGGAGATCTCGAAAAGCGCCTCGTCCTGTTCGACGCGGTCTCCCACCTGCTTCAGCCACCGGGTGATGGTCCCCTGGGCCACACTTTCCCCCATCTGGGGCATGATGACGTCGTGGAGTTCCATGGTGTCTCACCTGACCACTAGATGTGAATCGCATGCCCGAGCGCTGCGTGCGCACCCTCCAGGATGGCTTCGGACAGCGTCGGATGAGGATGAATGACGCGCGCCAGCGCCTCCGTGGTCGCCTCCAGATCCAGTGCAGCCACGCCCTCGGCGATGAGGTTGGTGGCTCCGGCGCCCACGATGTGGATCCCCAGCAGTTCGTCGTACCGCTTTTCGGTCACCACCTTGACCAGGCCGTCCCGCTCGCCGAGAATGGCCGCCTTGGCATTCACCGGGTAGGGGAAACGGCCCACCCGCACCTCGTAGCCTCTGGCTCGAGCCTCCGCCTCGGTCAGGCCCACGCTGGCAACCTCGGGCGCGCAGTAGGTGCAGGAAGGGACGTGATCGTAGTCGATGGGGTAACACGGCCGGCCCGCCATGTGTTCCACCGCCAGGATACCTTCCGCCGAGGCCACGTGCGCGAGTTGTGGCGTGTCGACCACGTCGCCGATGGCGAAAAGACCGGGTTGGTCGGTCTCCATGAACGAGTCGACCCGGATGTACCCTCGTTCCACCACCGCGGCGGTGTTCTCGAGCCCGATGTCCTGGGTCACGGGTGCCCTGCCCACTGCGACCAGCAGGTGGGTGGCCTCTACCGGCTGGACCGTCCCCTCGCCGACCTTCACCTCCAGGTGTACCCCTCCTTCGGTGCGTGTGACCCCGGTCACCGTGGCATTGGTGAGGATTTTCAGCCCGCGCCTGGACAGGGCCCTGGTCAGCGTGTCGGAGATCTCCTCGTCCTCCAGCGGCAGGATCCTCGGCAGCATTTCGATGAGGGTCACACGGGACCCGAATCGCTGGAACATGGAGGCGAATTCCACACCCACCGCACCGGCCCCGACCACGACGAGAGACTCGGGTACCGCCTGGATATGAAACATGTCGTCTGAATCGAGTATCCGCTCGTGGTCCACCGGAAACGTGGGAAGATCCCGGCAGACCGAACCGGTGGCCACGATGATGTGGCGCGCCTCGAGGCGGCGCTCGGCCCCGTCCGGCGCGGTCACCAGGACGCGCCCCGGAGTCTCGAGCCGTCCCTCGCCGTGCACCACGGCCACCCCGTTCTTTTTCATCAAGAATTCGATGCCCTTGGCATTCTTGTTGACCACCCGATCTTTGTAGGCGTGCATCCGTTCCAGATCGAGCTGGACTTCGGCGGTGACCACGCCGAACTTGCGTCCCTGACGTGCCTCCTCCAGCAACGTCGCCGTGTGGAGCATCGCCTTGGTCGGAATGCAGCCTCGATGCAGACAGGTGCCGCCAAGTTTCCGGGATTTTTCGACGATCGCCGTCTTCAGGCCCAGTTGGCCCGCGCGGATGGCCGCCACATAACCTCCAGGACCGCTTCCGATGATGACGAGATCGTATCGTGGAGCCTGCTCGTCGCCCACGGTGTACTTCCTCCTTGCAGTACGCACGGCCGCACGCGGCCCGGAACATCCGGTCGGACCGGCGTCGGCGGACCGCGCCGTTCAGTGCAGAACAATGATAGCGGTCGAGGGGGCTCTGTCCAGCGGTGAGGCTGCGATTCGGGAAGCAGGGTCGACCAGAGGGGGGTTACCCGGCGAGCGCGCCGAGAATTCGGTTCGGGTCCACGCTCCCGGGACGCACGATTGAAATCGGATCCTCGCTCACGTCGACCAGGGTGGAGTTGTGGCTCACCGTGATGTCGCCGGCATCCACGAGGACCTCGAGGGTACGTCCGAAGTTTTTCTTCACCTGCGCCACAGACTGGGCGCCTTTCCTGGAAGAAAGGTTGGCCGAGGACACCAGCACCGGCCCACCGAAGCGCTTCACGATCTGTCGGGAGAGACTGTCCTCCGGGACGCGCATGCCCAGCCATCCCTTCGCCTTGGTCAAGGCCTTCCGAACCTTCGGATGCAAGTCCTCGCTGGCCTTGAACAACAACGTCACCGGACCCGGCCAGAAAGCGTGAATCAGCCTCCGGGCATTCTCGGAGACATCGGCAGCCAGGCGGTCGACCCAGCTCGAGTCCGGGATGAACACGAGCGCGGGCGCGTTCTTCATTCTGCACTTGGCCTGAAGCAGCGCCGTGACCGCCGCCGGGGACTCGAGGGCTGCCATCAGCTTGTACCCGGACGGGGAGGGGATGCAGATGATACGTTCCTGGCGCAACGTCTCACTGATCTCCTGCACGATACCCGGGTTCGCCTTGAGTTCTGCAAGCGTGACCGTTCGCAACGTCGCCTCCTCGTCTTGGTCGATGGAAACCGGGTCGGTTCATCGGCCGCCCCCGCAGCGGAAACGGCTTCAATCCCCGGCAACTTACTCGACCATTATAACCTCCCTCCGTCAGGTTGGGGCGTGATTCCTTCAGGGCGTTCCCGGGATATGTACCCGGAACGCTTCCAGTTCATCCTGCGATGACCGGCCAGGCAAAAGCGAGACCCGAATCGCGTTGGTGTCATGCTCCGCATGCACCTGCACCGGCTTGCCCTTCGTCACCTCGAGCGGTGGCGTACAAAACTGGAATTTCTGGAGCCAGGCCGGACACTCAGGCGGGTCCACAGGCTTCCAGGTGTCGATGTGGTTTTCCGCGTCGGTATGGATACGTTGCCATTTCACCACGAGGTGGCAGGTCCCGCTTTCTGTGGGGGTCACCTCGATCACCTTGTCCTCCGGGAGGATTTCCCCGGTGGTGAAATCGAAGTGGAACAGTTCGAATGGTTCTGAGAGCACACGATGGGAGTAGTTGGAGAGGAGGTCGCCATAGTCGCGGCCGCCGAGGAGCCGGTTGAAGGGGCTCAGGTCGAACCCGGAGACCTTGTCGACCACTCCAAGTTTGTACGCCTCCACACTTTCCACGAGCAGGCCGAAGGCGGTGGCGGAGCAGGGGATCAACGTGGCGTCCCGGGTCAGTAGGCGTCTTCGGGCGTCGGCGGAGATGGCCACCATGTTTTCCGCCAGGGTGTCGTTGCCGAGCAGTTCTGCGGTCATCACGTCGGCCCGTTCGGGCAGTTCGACCCCCAATCTCACCTCGGTGGAGTAGTAGGGGGAGAGCACGGTGATCCGGTCGCTCATGCCGTGGGCGGCGATGATTTCGCGGGCCACGTTGCCTATCGTACCGTTGACCTCCACCGTGTAGACGTGTCTGGCCCCGGCTTCCACCGCCATGAGGGCCAGGAGGCCGGATCCGGTGCCGATGTCGAGCACGATCGAATCGGGGGTTACGGCGCGCTTGATGGCGCGGTAGAAACACTGGTTGCGTTCCTCGTCGTTCATCATGCGGAAGTGCCACACCCGCACACGTTCCTGGTAGAGCCAGTCGCGTTTCTGGATCACCTGGCGGTTGCCGGGTTGGATCCGTAGGGCACGGTCGTAGTAGGCGATTCCCTGGTCCTTGCGGTCCCCGGCCCTGGAGCAGAGGTCTCCCAGGATCACGAGCGTCTCGAAGTCGTCGGGCAGTATCCGGAGCACTTCCTTGTAGTAGTTGATGGCAGGTCCGTAGCGGCCTTCTCTGGCCGCCTTGTTCCCCAGCATCCGCAACGCATGCAACTCGTCCCTGGTTTCTCTGTCCATCGAATCGGTTCCTCCTCCGCGCAACTCGTCCTGCAACCGCTTCATCGCATGACGGCAATGACCGCGTGGCGCCCTCCGAACGCCCCGGTACGCGTTTCGCACGCTGTTGGGACAACCCTACTTGCCACCGCCAGGAAGTGCAACGGTATTGTGTTTCGAGGGCTGGAAAGGCGCAGTGGCGGCGTGCCGGAGTGGGGTGGAGGCCGGAGCCGGGTCGGGAAGATGGGGGAGGGCGTCTCGGGTCGGGAAATGCGGGGATGAAGCCGCACTCCGCTCGGACTCAAGCGTCCCCGGGTTCTCCGATGGCGCGTTTGACGGTCTGGATGAATTCGTCGGGGTCCACCGGCTTGTCGAACACAGCAAAGGGCTTGGTCACAGCAAGGTGCCTGCCCGAAAGACCGCTGATCACGATGATCGGGATCTGACTCAGTTCCTTGTTCCTGCTCAGGTTCCGGTACATGTCCGTTCCGGTCTGCCGGGGCATCATCAGGTCCAGGGTGATCAGGTCCGGCTTCTCCCGTTTTGCGATCTCCAGGCCTTCGATCCCGTTCTCGGCCACGACCACCTCGTAGCCATGCTTTTTCAGCGCTGTCCGCAGGAATACCGCAACATCCGGCTCATCGTCGACGACGAGTACCTTCTTGGCCATCTCGTTTTCTCCTTTCAGGCTCTGGGTTCGTCGGGTTCCTCTCCTTCCGCCACCGCTGGAAGGGACTGGGAAGGGAGCACGATCCGGAATGTCGTCCCTTTTCCCTCCTCGGTGGAGATGTGAATCTTCCCCCGATGTTCTTCCACTATTTGCTGAACCACCAGCAGGCCCAGTCCAGTGCCATGAAGCCCCTTGGTGGAAAAGAAACGCTCAAAAATGCGCTCGCTGGTCTCCTCGGGCATGCCCGCTCCGTTGTCCGACACCTCAAAAAGGACCCCGTCCGGCTCCGCCCGGTGGCAACCGATACGCACCCTGTGCCGCTTGGCCTCGGCCTGGGGGTCGAATCGACAGGCATCGATTGCATTGGACACCAGGTTGGAGAGCAAGTTGTGCAGTCCGCTCGGATCAAAGTTGCCGAAAAAGGGCTCGGCGTCCACATCCAGCTCGAGTTCGATCCGGTCCGCAGCCGCTCGTTGAACGAAGAGAGCGTACACGTCTCGAGCAATCTCGGCGGGACAGACATCCGGTTCCGGCCGGGGCGTCCGGTCCTTGGATGCGCGCAGCAGATCGCGGGTGATTCGGGACACCCGTTCCACGTTGCGCTCCACCATCTTCCATCCTTCGTCGACCAGCGCCTGGTCTCCGCTCTCCAGGCCGGTGTTCACCACGTAGATCCCGCCCTCCAGTCCCATCAAGATGTTCTTGATCCGGTGCGCCATCTCCGAGACTGCCAGGCCCACCATGGCCAGCCGGCGCTGCAACTGCTTCACCTCGGTGATGTTCGTCGCAACCTCCATCACCGCGGAAATCTCACCGTCTTCATCGCGAATCGGCATCGAGTAGACGATCAACGATATCTCCTCGCCCCCCCCGGTCGTGACCGTCTCCTCGCTGAAATGAACCTCCCCATCCGCCAGCGTCCGCTCCACCGGGCAGCCGTCGCAGATCCGATCCCGTCCCTTGTAGACCTCGTGACAGTGGCGCCCCACCGCATCCCCAAAATCCCGCCGAAACCAGTCATTGCTCTCGATGATTCGAAACGAACGGTCTTGCACCGTGATGTAGCACGGCACGCTGTCGAACAGTTGCTGAAAATGCGCCTTGCTCCGCTCCAACTCCCGCCTCAGTCGCGCAGCCTCGGTCACGTCGACCGACATCTCGATCACTCCTTCCACCCGTCCCCGGGCATCCCGGAGCGGAGCCGCGGTCATCACCACCTCCCGCGTCTCCCCAGACAGCGTCGTGACCGTCTGCTCTTTCGCACGGGTCTCCCCCTGAGCAAGCGCCTCCAGGGCTGGACAATCCGGACAGGGCGTCGAACGGCGCCGGATGACTTCGTGGCACAGCCGGCCCCTGCACTCCCCAAAATCCTCGATAAATAATCGGTTTGCGTCCAGTACCCGCAAGTCTCGATCAAGCACCACAAGGTGCGCAGGCAGCGCATCGTGCCACGCCGAAAGTCGCCCCCATCGACCTCGAGCCAGCCTCCACAGCCACACACCCATGCCCACTGCGTAGAACACCAGCAAAGGGACCGCCACTCCGGGCGGGCAGGTCACCCCCACCAGGCCCACCCCAAGGGACGCCACCGTCACCCACACCAGGCCCCGACGCACATCGGGCCGGGCCGACACCTGCCCACCGTCGCCGGTCACCCGTTTCGTGCCCCCCCCTGATCGCCCCGTCAACACCGGACCCCCTCCCTTGCCCCTTCACGCCGATTGCACCTTGGCAGGCCTTCAGGCGCAAATTTTTTTCCGAAAAGGTGTTTCGGTCGTGTTGCGATATGTTTCAACACCGCAACCTTTCCCTCTGCACATCTGGTTCCTCTTCCATGCACCCGCGCAATGCGCTTCGTTTTCAGTCTCGTGACATCCAACTTGGCGCAGAGACAGAGATTCGATTGTATCAGGTGCGGCGATGGCATTGCATGGTCTTTGAGTATCCGAATGGAGGATTGATAGGGAGGGGGTGGCATGTTTCCATGTTGCAACATTGTTTCATGAAACCTGGACGTTTGCAACCTTGCCATTGAAACTCATTCTGGCTCGAGGATCGCGCAAGAACTTGATTCAAAAGCAGATTTTTGTTGTGGTTCGTGCAATCTGATGATAGCTTCAAAGTCCAAAAAACGGAACAGATACTTTTGAAAGATGTCTTGAACGCGGTTTCCTCGAGTCGTTGCAAGGTGGTCAGAAGGGAGGGGGCGAGGGGGCCGGGAAGCGAGCACGTGTCCGCTTCGATGGCACGATGAATGGGAGTCGTTCCATGTCTGACAAGCGCGCCTGGGATTGGAACGTCGGTTTGCGTGAGGTTGCGGACTTGACGGGATTGGAGGGCCGGTATCAGCAGGTTCACGAGTACACAGCCAGCCACGACGGGGAGCGTGTGGCGGTGCCGGTGCTGATCGAGGAGGGGAAGTACGGGCTGGTGGTGAACGGGGACTTGCAGGATGGGACCTGGGAGAAGTTGTGGCTGGCGAGGTTCACGCCAGGGGATCGACTGACGGCGATCGTGATGAACGATGACGAGTGGACGTTGCTGGTGGAGGGGGAGTCCTGGGCGTCGACGTTTGAGTACCTGTGGGATCCGAGGTTTTCCGCCGGGGACGAGGCGATCAGTGCGTTGGCGAAGCGGGACTTCGAGTACCGGGTGGTCCAGGACGGTCGTGCGTGGGAACGAGGGTTCATCTCGATGAGGGATTTTGCGGTGTCGCCGGACGGTGGTCGTGCGGCGGTGACGGTGCAGACGGTGGAGACCAAGGAGGCGGACATCTTTGCCTTTGCGGGGGGGACGTGGAGCGTGGCCGTGGACGGGGAGGTGTGGCCGCGGAACTACCTGAACACCTGGACGCCGGTGTTCAGTCTGGACGGGTCTCGAGTGGCGGCGCAGGTGCGGCGGGACATTTTGGACTACACGATTTCGGTGGACGGGCAGGACTGGGAGGCAGGGTTCGGGTGTGTGTGGGAGCCGGTCTTCCGACCGGGTGGCGAGGTGGTGGCGCCGGTGCGGATTGCTGGCGAGTGGCGGATGTACCAGGATGGGAAGCCCCTGTGGGATGCGTCCTTTGTGCAACTCTGGCAGCAAGCGGTGTCACCGGATGGAGCGCGCGTGGCCGCGGTGGCCGCCACGTCGTTCGGTCGATGGACCGTGGTGGTGGACGGGCGTCCCTGGGATGCGCACTGGTCCCATCTGGTGCAGCGGCCGGTCTTCTCAGCGGATGGGTCTCATGTGGCCGCGGTGGTCCAGGGGAATGGTCGGTGGTCGGTGGCTGTGGACGGTCGGCAATGGGATGAGACGTTCGAGATGGTTTGGCCGCCCTGTTTTGCACCGGGAGGGAAGGTGATTGCCCGGGCGGAGCGAGCGGGCCGTCGTCTGCTGGTGGTTGACGGCCGGATCTGGGAGCGGACGTTCGATCTGTTGTTCGAGCCCGAGGTGAGTCCGGACGGTGCGTTGCTGCTGGTCAAGGGAATCGATCGCGGGCGGTACGTTCGAGAGGTGGTTCCCCTGGAACGGCTGTGAGATTCAGGGGAGGGCTCGAATCCCGTTGCCGGAAGCCGGCGGGCGCAGGCGCAACCGGAGTTCGCCGGGCGGAGTCGTCGCCCCTTTTGGAGGTGAAAGATGTATGACTTCATCAGCGGGCCGTTGGTCTGGGTTGCCTTTCTCGTCTTCTTCGGCGGTTTGCTGTACAAATTCGTGACCACCTACGCCGCGGCGCGACGGGAAAAGGTGGTGCTCCCCACCTTCAGCCTCAAGCATGGGCTCCGTTCCCTGGCACACTGGGTGATACCTTTCCGCAACCGCAATACCCGGTTGCGGCCGATCTTCACCCTGGTGTCGTTCGGCTTTCACACCTGCCTGCTCGTCACGCCGCTCTTCTTGATGGCGCACAACGTGCTTTGGCGTCGCGCGTTCGGGGTGAGCCTGCCCTCCATTCCCGACCCGCTTGCAGATGTGATGACCGTCATTGTGATCCTGGGCGGCGCCTTCTTCTTCGCCCGCCGTATCGCGGTGCCCGTGGTGCGCTACGTGAGTGACTGGAAGGACTTTGTCCTCCTCCTCGTGGCGGTGGCCCCATTCGTGACCGGCTTCCTGTCGACCCACCAGGTGCTGCCCGGCGAAAAGTTGCTGATCCTGCACATCGTGACCGGCGTGGCCTGGTTGGTGATCATCCCGTTCACGCGGATTGTCCACATGCTCTGGTATCCGTTTACGCGCGCGTTCATGGGATCCGAGTTCGGCGCCGTGCGCCACGCGCGCGATTGGTAGTGGGAGGCGTATCTCGAAGCGTCCTGGTTCAAGGAAGAGCTGCCATCATGCAAGTACCAGAAGTACCAAAAGAAATACCAAGAATCGAGGACCCGGGCATCGACCAACGCCTCGAGGAAATCAGCCTCGAGGAAGTCGAGCGGGTGATCGTGGAGACACTGGACAAGGAAGCCGCTGCCCGGCTCAAGGTCTACCTCGAAACCTGCGTCCACTGCGGCCTCTGCTCCGAGGGGTGCCACTATTTCCTCTCCCACGACAAGGACCCCCGCTATGCTCCGGTGTCCAAGGTCAAGCAGACCCTCTGGGAGATGGCCCGCCGCAAGGGCAAGGTCGACAAGGAGTTCCTCCGAAACGCTGCACGCATCGCTTTCCTGGAATGCGGCGCCTGCCGCCGATGCAGCATGTATTGCCCCTTCGGGATCGACATCGCCTACATGACCATGCTGGTCCGGCGCATCTTCCACAAGCTGAAGATGGTTCCTCAAAACCTCCAGGACACGGTGAACAGCCACTCGGTCACCATGAATCAGATGTGGGTTCAGCAAGACGAGTGGATCGATACCCTCCAGTGGCAGGAGGAGGAGACCCGGGACGAGTATCCAGCGGCCCGTATTCCCCTGGAGAAGGAGGGCGCCGAGATCATGTACTCGGTGATTGGGCCGGAGCCGAAGATTCTGGCACAGCTTTTGGGCAACATTTCGCTCATCATGACCGCGGCCGGGTACGACTGGACCATGCCGGCCACGGATGGGTGGGACAACAGCAACATGGCGATGTACTCGGGCGATTTCGAGATCATGGCTCGAGTGGAGAAGCTGCACTGGGAGACGGCGCAGCGGTTGCGGGTGAAGCGGGTGGTGATGGGGGAGTGTGGCCACGCATTTCGGGGTGCGGTGTACGACGGGCCGCGCTGGTTGGGGTGGACGGAACCCCCGATTCCGATGGTGCACGCGATCGAATTTTACTACGAGTTGCTGAAGGAGGGACGGATCAAGGTCCGGGAGAAATACAAGAAGCCGGTGACGATCCAGGATCCGTGCAACACGGTGCGAGGTCGGGGGTTGGGGGACAAGCTTCGCTACATCATGGACATGTTGTGCGAGGATTTTCGGGATGTGAATCCGAACCAGGAACACAACTACTGTTGCGGTGCCGGGGGAGGGTTGATCAATTGCGGGCCGAACTGGAAGAAGGTCCGGATGTGGGGCAACCGGGTGAAGGCGGAGCAGCTCGAGGCCACGGGTGCGCAGATTGTGTGTACGCCGTGCCACAACTGTCACAGTGGGATCGAGGACATCATCGGGCACTACAAGCTCGGCATGCATGTAAAGTTCATCAGCGAGATACTCGTGGAAGTCATGGAGAAGCCGTGACGTTCGCGCGGGGGATGGAAAGCGGTATGAAAGCCAAGGCGAGAGCACTGATTCTGGCTTCCGGGACGGCGCTGGTGCTGTGTGGCGGATGTACGCCGGCACCTTCCGGGAACATTCCTGTGGGATACATCGCCAAGGTGGAGGTCTACGGCGACCTGGACCGCTACCCGGTTCGCTTTGACCACGACCGGCACACCGATCGATTGGGGGCGGATGCGTGTGCCTCCTGCCACCACGAGCGGGACGACTCGGGTGGGGGGGTGACCTACGTATCCGGGCACGAGGCGGCCTGCGAGACCTGTCATGGACTGGAGGCCTCGAACGGGACTCGAGGATTGACGGAAGCGTATCACGACACGTGCTTGAAGTGTCACGAAGAGCGGAGCGAGGAGGGGAAACGCCCGACCGGTCCGCAGGCGTGCAGCGGGTGTCACGTGAAGCAGCCGCTGCCCGACTGGGTGGAGCCGGTCACGTTCGAGCACGCATGGCACATCCCGGTGATGGAGCGGGATGGGTCGTGTGCGGCCTGTCACCACGTGTGGGATGAGAAGCGTGGGGAGCGGGTTTACGTGAAGGGGGAGGAGAAAGCGTGTGATACGTGTCACGGAGAGCCACTGGCTCCGCATGTCAAGACGCGGCTACGGGAAGCGATTCATGGCGCCTGCCTGGGGTGCCACCGGAAGGAGCGTGCCCAGGGCGCGGCGCGTACCGGACCGGTCGTGTGCCAGGGGTGTCACGATCCGGCCAGGTATCCCGAACCATTTGCCCAGCCTTCGTTGCTGAAGCAGCCGCGATTCGAGAAGGCGGACATCATCCTCATCGGTCGGCCGAACGCGGTGATGCCGGGCGTGCCGTTCAACCACAAGGTGCACCAGGAAAAGACACCCGACTGCATCGTTTGTCACACGTCGCACGTATTTGCCATGGCGGACTACACGGAGAATCTGCCCTACCTCGGGGAGCGTTGCAATCTGTGCCACACGGCGGCGGAGGCGGACATGTCCGAGGCGAGTCGTCATCGACTGAGCGTCGGATTGACCCCGGAGGCGGCCTATCACGACGAGAAGGCCCCGGCGAGTTGCATCGGGTGCCACACTGCACGCAACACCAAGGGACCCAAGCAGTTCAAGTCCTGCAGTTCTTGCCACTCGGGCGAGAAAGGGCTGGAGGCCATGCGTAAGGGGCGGCCGGTTGTGCCGGAGACGGTGCAGTGGCCGGAGAACGGTCCACGGATATACCTGATTCAGGAGCTTGTCGACCGGTTCGAACCGGTGCAGTTCCCTCATGCGGACCATCAGCAGATGGCCATCGAATGCCAGGTCTGCCACCATCACACGACTCCGAAGACGGGGAAGACACCCCGGTGCAAGACCTGTCACAAGTCGGCGTTCGATCCGGAGCAGCCGGCAAAGCCCAGACTGGTGGGTTCCTACCACCAGATGTGCCTCGGTTGCCATCGCGACATGGGCATGGGGCCGGTGAAGTGCCTCAAGTGCCATCAGAAGCGGAGTGAGCGAGGGCGATTGCCATGATTTCGAGACGAAGGTTCCTCAAGCTGGCTGGAGCTGCAGCCGGCGCCACGGCACTGGAGTCGTCGGTGTCCATTGCGTCCACGGAGCGGCGTGAACCGGACCCGAATGCGTTGGGGTGTCTTTTCGATGCCACCCTGTGCGTGGGTTGTCGCCAGTGCGAGGCAGCGTGCAACCGGGTGAACGAATTGCCTCCCCCAGACCGGCCTTTCGAGGATCCCGGGGTGTTTCGGGAGCACCGCGACACGAGCATTCGGGCGTACACGGTGGTCAATCGGTATGACTCGAGAGCGCCGGACCGGAAGCATGTGCATGTGAAGACCCAGTGCATGCATTGCGTGGACCCCTCGTGTGTGTCCGCGTGCCTGGTCGGGGCCATGCGCAAGCACCCCAACGGGGCGGTCACCTGGGACACGGTGGCCTGCATCGGGTGCCGGTATTGTGTGGTCGCCTGCCCCTTCGGCGTTCCCCGGTACGAGTTCGACAAGGGAATCGAGCCTCGAGTCATGAAGTGCACGCTGTGCTACCCCCGCCTGGAGCAGGGATTGATGCCGGCCTGTGCCGAAGCATGTCCCATGGAGGCCATCAAGTTCGGACCTCGAGCCCGGTTGCTTGAAGTGGCCCATGCACGACTGGAGAAGCACCCGGAGCGATACGTGGACCACGTCTACGGCGAGCGGGAAGTGGGCGGGACCAGTTGGCTCTACATCGCGCCCCAGTCGTTCGCCTCCCTGGGGTTCCTCGACCTCCCGGAGGATGCACCGCCGCGAACCACGGAGGCTATCCAGCACGGAGTGTTCAAGCACTTCGCCGCCCCCATCTTGATCTATGCCGGACTGGGCGTCCTGATGGCCAAGTCCGCCAGGAGACGGCAGCAAGAGGACGCCGCAGGTGACGGGGAAGCACCGGCCGACGAGGGGTGAGCGTGTCCAGAGTGACAACGAGGTGATCGAAATGAGCACACATGCCGTCCCAAAACCGGTCAAGATCGATTTGCGTAGCCCGGGGATCGTCGTGCTGATGGTTCTGTCTGTGGTCGCAGCGGTCCTGGTCCTGTGGCGACTCGCGTTCGGATTGGGCACCATCACCAATCTGGACGACAGCTACCCCTGGGGGGTCTGGATCGCCATCGACGTGGCGTCCGGGGTGGCATTGTCAGCGGGAGGCTTCACCACCGCATTCATCGCGCACATCCTGCACCGGCACCGGTACGAGGAGATCGTGCGGCCGGCCCTGCTGACCGCGGTGCTGGGGTACACCTTCGTGGCCATCGGGGTGTTCACCGACCTGGGACAATACTACGACATCTGGCACCTCATGCTTCCCAGGTACTGGCAACCCAACTCGGTGCTGTTCGAGGTGGGTGTCTGCGTCATGATGTACCTGACCGTATTGTGGATCGAGTTCATCCCGGTGATTGTGGAGCGTTTCAAGGGTCGCGTGAACCTGCCGGGCGAAGCCTATATCTTCAACGGCCTGGTGGAAAGGCTCCTGGACCTGGCAGACCGAACACTCAGCAAGGTGATGTTTGTTTTCGTCATCCTTGGAGTCGTGCTCTCCTGCGCCCACCAGTCGAGTCTGGGCACGTTGATGGTGATCGCCCCGACCAAGGTGCATCCACTCTGGTGGTCTCCGTTCTTGCCGCTGATGTTTCTGCTCAGCGCTTTTGCCGTGGGATATCCCATGGTCACCTTCGAATCCATCTGGGCACACCGGAGCATGGGACTCAAGACCAACGTGGACCTGCTCGCAGACCTGACCAAGTTTGTGCCTCCAACCATCGGACTCTACTTGCTGGTCAAGGTGTGGGACATGATCCACCGGGGCACCTACGTCTATCTGGACGACTTCACCGTGCAATCCAACCTCTTCCTGGTGGAATTGATCGTGGGCACCATCATTCCCCTGATCATGTTCTCCAACGCCCGGATCCGGCGCTCCGAGTCCATGTTGTTCCTGGCCGCCACCCTCTACGTGGTGTTCGGGGTGATGTTGAATCGGATCAACGTGTTCATCACCAGCTATTCCCCGCCCCACACCAATTATCCCTATATCCCCCGTGTGCCGGAGGTGCTCGTGACGGTGGGATACATCTCCATGCTGATCCTCCTCTATCGTCTCTTTGTCGCCATCTTCCCGGTCCTGGTGGTACACGAACAGGAGAGGTGATCCCGGGTTGGGACGGTGGGGCTGCTGCGACTCGACACGGGCCCGGTGGGGCGGTCCGTTGGAAGACGGAACGGATAGACGGTCAGCCGGGTCTGGATTCTGGATCGGATGACTTGGCCACGATCGAGGGCTCGCGGGCGCGGTAGGAGGTATGGAGTCGGGCACTGCCCGGCTCGAGTTTTCCCTGGAGAAACTGGTCCAGCAGGTCCTGCACGTTGCCTGAAACCCAGGAGTAGACCCGGATCCCGCGAGCCGTGAGCATGTTTTCGTAGGACTCCTGGAGTCCACCACATATCAGCACGTCGACGTTCTGGTCCCGGAGCAGTCTCACCCGGTCCAGTCCTTCCCGGCTCTTGAGAACGAAGTCTTCCTGGGATAGGATACGCTTGCGATGAACCGTGAAGATGGTGACGGTGGACGTGTGTTCGAAACACGGCGCCACCGATTCCTGAAAGCGGGGGATTGCGATTCTCACCTTGGCTGTCACTCCCTTCGGTTTCGACACCAGGCCCGTCAGACCGGAAAGGGATGTTGCAAGTCGCGGGCCATTTGGTCGGAAGACCGGAAGGATGTCGGTTCATGCCGGCCCCGTGCCGGCGCGGGCGTGGAGAGACCGGCGTCTGGGGAACCAGGGAGGGGCGGACGGCTGCGGTCCTGGGGAGAGTGGCGCGGAGTGGTCTGGCATGGGGTGGGGCGTGCGTCGAACGAGGACGAACGAGGGGGGCG
>Ga0256914_1001510_pt1 | contig 20810 bp, 16 predicted proteins | sample HulkmetaG_FD_191571 | JGI IMG/M metagenome (GOLD analysis project Ga0256914, IMG submission 191571) | Hydrothermal chimney microbial communities from Main Endeavour vent field at the Juan de Fuca Ridge, Pacific Ocean - Hulk | ecosystem: Environmental > Aquatic > Marine > Hydrothermal vents ... | reverse complement strand
CGTCTCTTGCCAATGAATGTTATAAGATGCCTGTACAACAACCGATTTCTCCTTGCCTTATGGATAAGGAGGGAGCTAAAGGCCAAATATGCCGGCTCTGCCGTAGGCCTCTTATGGACTATCTTACTGCCCCTCTCCACAATATTTATTTATTATGTATTTTTTGCCCTTGTCCTAAAGGTCAAGATTCCTGAGCTTCCTACCACAGCAGGCTATTTTTTTTATCTTCTGGCTGGGCTCTTGCCTTGGATGAGTCTTTCTGAGGCCATGAATCTTTCAGCAAATTCTCTAATAAGTCAGTCTGCCCTTCTCAAGCAGACCGTGTTTCCCATTGAGGTCCTTCCGGTAGTGCCTGTCTTTACCTCACTTCTTCCACAGGCCTGTGGCACGTTCATTTATATATTTCTACTATGGTGGTTTGATTGTTTAAGGCCCTTGGGCCTCTTCTATCTCCCTATACTGATTGTTTTGCAAATGATAATGACCATTGGCTTTGGATATCTTTTTGCAGCCCTTTGCGCCATTTATAGAGACTTCATTCAGATAGTAAATGTAGGGCTACAACTTTGGTTTTACTTGACTCCAATACTGTATCCAGAGTCTATGGTTCCAGCAAAGTTCAGGTGGTTGCTTTCTTGTAACCCGCTCACATGGCTTGTCCGATCATATCAAAACATATTTATAAGTGGATTAGTCCACTTTAAGGATCTTTTAATACTTACTTGCTGTGCCCTTTTGGTCTTTTTCCTTGGGACATTTGTATTCAACCTTCTTAAACCAGGAATCACCGATGAACTCTAAGACCGGATACCCAATCGAAGTCAACAGCCTGACTAAGATTTACAGGCTATATAAAAAGCCGGTGGATAGGCTAAAGGAGCTTATTTTCAGGAAGGGCTTTCATGTTGATTTTACAGCGCTTAGAGACATCTCCTTTTATGTAAAAGAGGGAGAGACCTTTGGGCTTATAGGTGAAAATGGTGCAGGGAAGAGTACCCTTTTGAAGATACTTGCAGGCACCTTAAGGCCCACCTCTGGTTATTGCCGTTTAAAAGGAAGGGTCTCTGCCCTATTGGAACTTGGTTCAAGTTTTCATCCCGAGTTGTCTGGCAGGGAAAACGTATACCTCCAGGCTGCAATTCTTGGTTTGTCAAGAAGAGATATAGATGCCATCTATCCAGAAATAGTCGAATTTTCCGAACTCGATCCACTTTTTCTTGAAAGGCCTGTTAAGACCTATTCTTCCGGCATGTTTGTCAGGTTGGCCTTTGCTGTTGCTACTTGTACAGACCCAAATGTGCTTCTTGTGGATGAATTTCTGTCGGTAGGAGATATCCACTTTCAGAAAAAGAGCCTTGATAGGATAATGTCATTCCGCAGGTCAGGAAAGACCATACTTTTTTGTTCCCACAATATGTATCAGATTCGAAATTTGTGCCAAAGGGCCCTATGGTTAAAAGATGGGGTAATAGAATCTATGGGAGAAACAGAAAATGTGGTGGCTGCCTATGAACAGTATCAGAGGCGGAAAGACGGTGTGCAAGATTCTGAGATTCCAATTGAAATACCCGATCAGGATGAGAGCGGTCAGTTACAGTCTCGCCCTGTAAAACTTGTTAATATAGCACTACTCGATGAAGACGGTAATGCTTGTCTCAGCTTCAGGTCTCATTCAAGACTATTTCTGGAAATAGAGGCCGAAGTCTTGAAGGCTGATGTTCCTTTTCATGCGGCCTTGGTCCTTGAAAGGGATGATGGTCTGAAAATTTTTTTTACCTCTACTTCAGCAGACGGACTTTCACCTATAAGGGGTGGCAATGACAGAAGAAAGATATCCATCCGTCTTGAGATACCAGAACTTCCGCTTTTGTCAGGCATGTACAAATGGTACGTTTATCTATTGGATGAACATGCAATTCAGGTATTTGATATGGCAGAAGGTATTCTTACATTTATTGTCCGGGCAGACCCAAAGGAGATGTGTCTTGTGTACATTCCCCACTCTTGGCACATAGAGGAGGTTTGATAGGGGTGATTGGTCTTCCAGAATTGACCGACAGGGGAAAGCTGCCATCTGGAATTGATAAGGCAGGTGAAGGATGCCGTATAGCCAAAAGTGTATCTGTATATACAGACCTGTCACATAAAGAGCGTGGGACAATTATCCTTGGAGATTATGTAATCCTTATGGATAATGTTAGGCTTGTCACCGGAGATACTAGGGTCAATAAAGATGCCTATATTAGGATAGGATCAAATGTAACGGTCAATGTCGGCTGTTACTTGTCTGGAGAAGGTGGGCTCAGGATTGAGGATCAGGTCCTTATAGGTCCGGGGGCCAAGCTTCTTAGTGCTGGTCATCATTATCAGGGTTTGCCAGAGGCCATCTGCCAGCATGGTCTTACGTACGCCCCTATTAGTATAGGCAGGGGGGCATGGATTGGTGCAGGCGCCATTGTGCTCCAAGGAGTAAATATTGGTAAGGGAGCAGTGGTTGGTGCAGGCGCGGTGGTTACAAAAGATGTGGCTCCTTTTTCCATCGTTACAGGGAATCCTGCAAGTTTTTTAAAATGGAGAGACAACTTCCATGAAGATGAACACACCCAAAGGCTCTGGAGTAGGATTATAAATGCTATAAGGGGATTGTTAGGCGGATGGTAATGTTCAAGGTCATTTCAAAGGCCTCGAGATTGTTTGTGTTTTACCCCGTCTTTTCTATATTGCCCATACCATTGGCCTATAGGTTAGCCTCTTTTTTTTCTCCTATGGAAAGGTCTTTTACCAAGAAATACATGGATCAATGGAGAAGGGGACTGGAACGTTGTATGAATCTTGGCGGGGCATTCAAGGTTGACAATGTGGCCGGGTGTGTAAGGCAGCATCTGAAGATGCTCTCAATGGAAACCCTTGATTCGTATATGGTCCCCAGGCTCAAACCCGAGCAGATGACCAGGCTTTCTCAAATAGAGGGCCTTGAACATATAAAATCTGCCAACGCCAAGGGCAGGGGGCTGATAATTGTCACCTCACATTTTTGCAGGCTTAACATGACTGCATACACCCTTGGCAAGTTTGGTATAAGAAACGGTATACTCAGTCAGTCAGTGGACAACGACAACCCCTATCTGGATAGTTTGGACAGGCGGTTCTTGACCCTGAAGCTCAGAAAATATTACAAAATTACAGGCGGTCCGGGTCTGACACTCAGGGACAACCCTAGAAAGATATTAAGGGCACTGGAAAGAAATGAGATAATGGTCATCCTTATGGATGCGTATCCTGACGAGGTAAGGAATTTTTTTCATGTGCCTTTTCTAGGTGGGGTTCTAAAACTCCCTAAAGGTATAGCCAGGATATCAAAAAGAACTGGCAGCCCTTTGGTCTACAGTGTGGTAAAACCCATAGACAGATGGAAGGTCAATATAGAGATTAGGCCACTTTTAGGTATAGGAGAGGAAGCTTTTTACCAGGCAGTCAATGAACTTGAAAGGGATGTAAAGGAGTTGCCATGCCAGTGGTGGCAATGGGCCTATATGCATTCTATGTGGAGGAAACGGGTAAATTAATGAGGGATAAAAGGTTCAAGTACGCATACAAAGTCGATATGTACTCAGATACCACAGCCGCCAAGATCTTGAAGTTGGTGGGTAGGGGCAAACGCGTGCTTGAGCTTGGCTGTGGTCCTGGCCACATGTCACAGGTATTGAGGGAAGACCTAGGATGTCTTGTTACTGGAATAGAGATAGATCCAGATGCTGCAAAAGAGGCGGGACGCTATTGCGAAGATGTGATTGTGTGCAATTTGGACGAGATCGATCTCACGAACCTTTTTGAGCGTCAGCCTTTTGATGTGGTGATAATGGCTGATGTGCTTGAACATTTGAAGGCTCCTGAAAGGACGCTATTGCAGTGCAAGGGCTTGATCCAAGACAACGGATTCGTTGTTATCTCTATTCCAAACGTAGCCCACGCGGGAATTGTGGCAAGCCTGATGCAGGCACAATTTCCATATTCGGATATCGGCCTGCTTGATAGTACGCATCTGCGTTTTTTTACAGGTCCAAGTTTTAGGTCCCTTTTAAGACGTGTCGGCTACTGTATTGATCATTGGCAGGCACATGAAGTGCCAGTTGAATTTACAGAGTTTGCGCCAACCTTCAATGGGCTACCCAAGCCTGTACGAGAATTTTTATTCAAGTGTCCGGACAGCAACGTGTATCAGTTTATTTTAAAGGTCCGGCCGGTACTCTCTGATGAGCAGGATTTCCTGTCCCAAAGACTCGATATGGATATAGAAAAATCCATTAAAGAGCGTGATATATGGATGAAAAACAATTATTCTTGTAAGTGCCCAAGTAATCTTGGGCAAAAGCAAAAAGGGAAATTTAGTGATCTTGTTAAGAAGTTTCTCGGTATCAAAAATTTGAGATAAACAAAAAGATTGTTGGAGTCAGATAGAATGAGAAAGGCAAACCTTGCTCTAAAGTTGATTAGGCGTTCATCTTTTCCCCTATTTGTTCTTATTCTAGCAGCCTTGACGTTGCATTTTAACAGGGTTTATGCCCAAAAGGATTACATAGATCTGAAGGATCCCAAATCAAAAGAAATTGTATTGGCAAAGATAGGCAATACTCCCATAACCTTGGGGGAGCTTGTTGCGTTTGGAAAGTCTTCTCCAGCCTATTATGGTTTTCTGCAAATCCCTGGTGGACCAGATAAGCTGCTTAAAGAGTTGGTCTTTGAAAGGCTTCTTCTTCTTGAGGGGAAGGATATGAAGATTCCAGAGCCTTCGGGCTCAAATGATGCTTTGTATCTCTTGAGAATAAAAAAAGAACTTTTACCAGATCTGCCACCTGTAACAGAGAAAGAGGCAAAAGAGTATTACCAAAAACATTTGGATGAATTTTCAACACCTTTGCTTCTTCGTCTTTCGCAAATAAAGGTCTATTTTTCTGAAAATACTCGTAAGGCCGCGAGGTCAAAAATAGAAAAGGCCCTTGAAGAGCTTAAAAAAGGGGCTTCTTTTGCTGAAGTGGCAAAGAGATTTTCCCAGGAACCTATAAGTGCTTCAAGAGGTGGCGATATCGGCTTTGTCCCAGTTTCAAGTTTGACCCCTGAGGAAGCCAAGGAACAAATATTGAAACTCAAGAAGGGACAGATAAGTCCAATACTTACCATTGGCAATAGTTTTACCATAGTGAAGTTGACAGACAGAAAAGAGCCTATTGTGGATCCGTTTGATAAGGTGAAGGCTTTGGTATTTGACAAGGCAGAGCAAGCCAAACGGAAGGCGCAAGTGGAAAAGTTGCGTCAGCGTCTCGAAAAGAAATGGAAAGTTCGATACCTGGAAAATTTATCCTGACCTTTGTCGGAGTATATGAATATTGCAAACTTGTCTAGACGCAAGCCATGATGCAACGATTTTTAAAAAATAGTGCAAGGAGAATAGTGCAATTAGTCTTTGGCACTCCGAGTCCAAATTTGCCAATAAGAAACTGGTATCAGTATTATTTTGACAGATACAAAAGCCAACGTAATGCTTTAAGGCCAAGGGCACTTGATTCCTTTACTCCTCCATTTGTACCAGGGCTGGTATCAATAGTTTTACCTGTTTTTAATGGTGAAAAGCATTTGGCCGAAGCCATTGAAAGCATTCTTAAACAGACATATCAATATTTTGAGCTGATCATAGTCAATGATGGTTCTACAGATTCCTCTCCTGCAATTATAGAAGGCTTTGCAAAACGTGATAAAAGAATTAGGGCAATTCATCAGCAGAACCAAAAACTGCCCCGTAGTCTCTCTAATGGATTCAAGATAGCTTGTGGAGAATTTCTAACCTGGACCAGTGACGACAATAGACTTAAGCCAGATTGTATAGAGAAACTGGTAAAATGTCTTGAGGAACATCCAGACTGGGATATGACCTATGCCAATATGGATATCATTAATGAAGAGGGTAAGCTTTTAAAAGATTCGGAATGGTATTGTAACTATCAAGTGCCACCTGGAAGCGGCCATGTTCATCTTCCAGAGGATACCCACGAACTCAACGTGTGGCCAAACCAATATATTGGCGCTGCGTTTTTATACAGGGCTAGGGTAGCGGCGCTATTAAGGGATTACTCTCCTTATCGATTTACCATAGAAGATTATGATTATTTTATGCAGATAAACGAATTTTTCAAAATTCGTCATGCTGATTTTAAGGAACCTATTTATGAATACCGTTTTCACGGTAAATCACTAACTTCTAGGGAAAAAGAACTACAAATACTCAAACAAAGAGAATACCTAATGGTATTCGATGACTTTAGAAGAGACTTCAATCTTACGCCTGTATGCTGGATAATAGAAAATCTGGATGGGTCAAGTTCAAGTATCGCTTCACAATTAAAAAAGCTGGCTATAGATTGTGGCGACCTGGTTGTTCTCAAAGATAGATGGCCTAAAGATGTGCTTCCACGTCTGTGGTTTCCTTGTATCTATGTAAGATTAATTAAACAAAAAGAGGATACTCTTCTATCTCCAGATAAGGAGCTTCCCATAAACTGTACCAAGGTTTTGGTATTACAGGAACAAGAGTCCTTGCCAATTGATGTGGATTCAGGCTGGGATTTTTGTTTGACAACTGGTAAAGGGCAACAGACAAGAACTAAAAATCCCTATCAAGGCTGGCACAAAGTACGTAGAGTCGAAGATATCTTTTTGAGTTCTGAGATTCTTTGTAGAAAAAAGCAGTTTAATGCCCTAGAAAAAGAAATATTTGAGCCTAAGAAACCAACGTATAAATATTCCGTTGTTATTTGCACCTACAAAAGGACCCATCTTTTAGATAAAGCCATATCAGGAGCCATTAACCAGGATTTTCATCCAGAAGATTATGAAATTATAATCGTTAATAATGATCCGGAAGACAATCTGCAGGAATATTTAAAACAGTTTACAAAGGATCATTATAAACAGTCACCCTCTATTAAGATGGTACTATGTCCATTTAAGGGATTATCCCATGCCAGAAATGCAGGTATTTCTGAGGCAAGAGGCCAGGTGGTGTGTTTTCTTGATGATGATTCAGTTGCCCATCCAGATTGGCTAACAGAAATAGACAATGCATATCAGCAAGTGCCCGAGGCGGGTTTGGTTGGAGGTAAAATACTTGTAGAAATGCCTGAAAGACGCCCAAACTGGCTGGAAGACGATGCTCTGGTCTATTGGAGCCATTTTAATCCCCAATACAAAGACATAACTGTTACAGAAAATTGGTGGGAATTCCCATGGGGGGCTAATTGGACTGCAAAGAGGCAAGCCCTTTTGGAAATAGGGGGTTTTAGATGCAGATTCGGTCGCAAGGGTAACGACTTTGGGGGAGGAGAAGAACTGTTAGCTGCCTTTTTAATACAAAAATTGGGATACAAAATAGTTATAAATCCAAAGTCGAAGGTGAGGCATGTAATAGAACCATCGAGAATTACCAAGGAGCATGTCAGGAGAACTATAAAATCGGCACTTCTTGTAAATTACAGGCTTCAAACCGATCTATATATGCCGAGATGGATGAATGCGAAAGAGGTGGCTAACAAAACGAAAAGTTGGACAAAAGACCTTCTGAGGTATTTCAGGCTAAGTCCTTTTAAACGTCTAGAAATAAAGAGTAATATCGCCGCACATATGGCACTTTTAAGATTAATTGCCGAAGATCATAAAAATAGAACACAAAGACGATAAACATGAGAGTCACTAAATCTAGGCCTTTAGTAACCATTGTAATTCCTGCCTACAACCACGAAAGGTATGTTGAAGATGCAATAACTAGCGTCTTAAATCAATATTATGAAAATTGGGAACTGATTGTTATCAATGATGGTTCTACTGATAAAACAGGACAAGTTTGTGATAAATTTGCAACTCATAAAAGGATCAAGGTGATCCATCAAGAAAATACAGGTCTAAGTAAAGTGCTGAACAAGGCCTTGGATATGGCCAAAGGTCGGTATTTTGGTTTTTTGCCATCAGACGACATGTTCTATCCCGAAAAGCTTCTAATTCAAGTGGATTATCTAGAATCTCATCCGGAACTCGCTGGTGTTGGCAGTAATCAAACGCTCATTGATGGCAATGGAAAGCCATTACATATTAAAGAGATGGAGGAATGGTTTTCATATATTCCCACCTCCCGTACAGATTTTCTTCTGAAGCTTTTAGAAAGAAACTTTGTTCCAGCCCCTTCCATGCTTCTTAAAACCGATCTGTTAAGAGAGGTCGGAGGGTTTGATCCGCAGTGTAGATTTATGCAAGATTATGATTTGTGGTTTCGGATACTCAAAAATCACGATATGAAGATTTTGCCAAAACCATTAATCTACTATAGGTGGCATGGACACAATCTTACTTATCAAGCCACACCAGAGACAGAGACCGAACGGGGGCTAGTATTTGAGAAGGCAGCCAGGCTACTTGAGATCACAGATCTGTATCCTGAACTTTGGACAGAATTAAGACCAGAGGTCTTGGCGCTCTGCAGAATAGACCTCCATCAAAGACTTTCGGTAAATCCAACCCCTAATTTTGAAGAGGTTCACGGGATATTTGATGAAAAATTCACAGCTCTTTGGCGTAAACGAAAAAAACTAGATATACCTATTCAGGCCATAAAAAAACTTGTACCCGCTTATCTTACAGACACAGGAAAGCCCTCGGTAATTATTGAAATTACTTCTTTAGACAAGGGAGGGCTTGAGCAGGTGGTGCATGATTTGGCCCTTGGACTTTCCCATAAAGGGGTTCCTGTTACAGTGGTTTGTGTGAGGGAGGGCGGATTAATCGCCAAAAGACTTGTGGAGAAAGGAGTTAGAGTAGAGATACTCCCGCTTAACAATAAAGAAGATGCCTATAGGCATATAATTTCTGAAACCAAGGCGAGAATAATAAATGCCCATTATTCTACTTTTGGTGCAAAGTTGGCCTTTGAACACGCTATCCCTTTTGTTACAACTGTGCATAATATCTACGCATGGCTGCCGGAATTTGAAAAGGGAGGCATTAGAGATCTTGACCATCTAACCTGTCACTATATTGCGGTATCAGAAGATGTTAGAGAATATCTAAATAAAAAATTTGGCATAGGTATATCAAAAATAAGCGTAATTCCTAATGGCCTTAATATCTCTTTTTGGGAAGCTCAATATAACAAGAAAATTGAGAACACGTTCCCAGGCATTCAAGGAGGAGATTATATTTTTTTGACAACGGCAGCTATCAGTCGCCTAAAAGGACAGGACCGGATTATTCGCGCCTTGTCAAGGATGGCTCATGACTGTCCCCATGCTAAGGCCGTTATGGTGGGGCCAATAGTTGATTATACATTTTATACGTATCTTAAAAATCTGGTTAAAGAGCTAGGAATTGAAGAAAGGATAATATTTCATTCTTTTGAAGAGAATCTTGTCCAATGGTATCGTAGGGCAGACGCATTTGTATTGCCATCGCTTTTTGAAGGTTGGTCTATATCTATGCTTGAGGCCATGTTTGCAGGCCTACCTTTAATTATGACTAATGTGGCAGGGGCCAAAACTGCTATCATAGAGGCATCTTCTGGTATATTAATAGATCCTCCATATAAACGTTTGTTGGATCTTGGAATTGATTTTTTAGAAAAATATACCATGAGTCATAACGATGGTATGGTGGAGTCCTTGGCAGATGCTATGAAGAATTTCTATTTACATAGAACCAAGTGGGAAGAAGCTGGACGCAGAGGCAGGCAGTTGGTTATAGAAAAGTATAACCTGGACGTTCAAATAAATAACTATTGGAATTTGTTTAATAAGATTATAATAGATTTTTCTTCAAAGTTTGTTGAATTTTTTAATCATAGATTTAAAAATTTAGAAAAAGCTCTTGAATTTTCTCAGAGAACATTGGAGAAAGTTTATGAAGGTCAACGTCAGGGATACTGGCTTAACACATTAAACCATCAACTTCATGAAGCTTGGGAAAACATAAACAACGAAAGACAACAAAATATCAACTTACTTCATGAAATTGACAAACTCAATCACGAAATAGAAATGCTCAAAACAGAACTTGATACAATCTATAACTCGCGCGCATGGAAGCTTTTACAATCTGGCAGAAAAATTAAACGTTCAATAACCAAAGGTCATAGCTGAGAATTGTACTGATATTTCGATTTAGGGTTGCCTTTTTAATCTAGTTTTTTTGTTATTGCCTTTATAATCCTATGACTCGCTTTACCGTCTCCAAAGGGGTTAGCTGAAACTGCCATCTTGGTATACTCTTCTTTTGACAGAATCAGATTGGATGTCTCTTTAACTATCATCTCTTTTTCTACCCCAACTAGCTTAGCGACTCCTGCCTCAACTGCTTCTGGTCTTTCTGTCACCTCCCTCAATACCAACACAGGCTTGCCAAAGGTGGGGGCCTCTTCCTGAATTCCTCCAGAGTCTGTCAAAACCAGATAACAGCGAGCCATAAGATTTACCATCTCTGGATAGGTCACCGGTTCTATAAGGTGAACCCTGTTGACCTTTCCTAATATGGAATAGGCAGCCTCTTGAACTTTTGGGTTCAAGTGCACTGGGTATATTATTTCTATATCATGGAAGGCCTGTACTATCTCTTTTAACGCCTCCATTATTTTAAAAATATGGCCCTGTAAACTTTCCCTTCTATGGGCTGTAACCAATAGAAATCTGTGTTTTTTTTCAATGCAAGTCAAAGCACATTTGGGCAAACTCTCTGGATAGTGTTTTTTAGTCCAGTAAAGGGCATCTATAACCGTATTCCCTGTAAGATAGATGTTGTTGGGTGAGACCGCCTCTTTTAACAGGTTCTCAACTGCCCTCTGGGTCGGTGCAAAGTGAAGGGCACATAGCCTAGACGTAAGACGTCTATTCATCTCCTCGGGAAAGGGTAAATATGGATCATCGGTTCTAAGTCCTGCCTCAACATGGCCAACAGGTACCTTGTGATAGTGGGCAGCGAGGGAGGCAGCAAGTACTGTATTCGTATCACCCTGTACAAGAAGAAGATCTGGCTTCAGCTCATCAAGAAGCCTGTCCATCCCGTCAAGGGCTCTTGCTGTGGAGGCACAGAGGCTCTGGCCAGGTTGCATGATGTTAAGGTCATAGTCAGGAACAAGTCCAAAGACATCAAGGGCCTGATCAAGCATCTGTCTGTGCTGGGAGGTAGAAATAAGCAAGGTGTCGAATTCTTGTCTTTTCTTTAGGGCATGAACCAAAGGGGCCATTTTCACCACTTCAGGCCTTGTTCCAACAGTAACTATAACCTTTTTCTTTGCCATTCCTTATCTTTCCTGAACGATTCCTGCTTTAGTAATCATGTCTATGGCATCACATGCTATGTTTTCCCAGGCGTATTTCTTTACCTTATTTTGTCTTTGTTTAACAAGTTTGGGATCTTGGCACTGTGCAAAGGCCTTTTCTAATGCCTGCTCCCAGTCATTGCTATTGCTTGCCACAAAAAGTACATTCTTTAGCTCAGCAAGATCTGGTAATTCCGGCACCACCACTGGTTTGCCCATTGCCAAATACTCGTAAATCTTCACAGGATTTATGCTCATTGTAAGTTCGCTTGCCTTAAATGGCATCCAGCATACATCAAAATCGCATGCCAACTCTGGCAGTTTATAATAATTCACCTCTGGGATATGAATACAGTTTGCCAGTTCAAATATTGGCGAGAGCCCTCCCTTGTCTGTTCTAGGTCCAATGAATACAAATGTCCAGTTAGGTCGTCTCGTAGCCATATCTACTACTAGCTTTTTGTCTAGCCAGTGCGATAGGGTCCCAAAGTATCCGACTATTGCTCCATTATTAGAGATGCGGCCTTTTAACTTACCCTTAAGGTTGCAACACCAGTGCTGAAGATCAACCCCATTGGGTAGCAAAAAGGCCTTTTTTGCTCCGTGTTGTTTTGCCTTTTTAAGGAGTGTCTTTGAGGATGCAAACACCAGATCTGCCTTTGCTGCTAACTCATATTGCATTTCTGTTACCCTTCCAGGCAGATGGCGGAATATGGCATAATCGTCTAGCCAGTCAAAGATTAAAGGAAAGTCGCCTTGTACCACCGTGCTTTTGGCAAAAAAAGGAGCAGGTGCTGCTGCCCAAAGGATACAAGGGGCCTGCTTATTCTTGAGACGCAGAATAAAACGGTCTAAAATGGCTGCGTTTATGGCCTCTGTCAAGGCTAGGCCGTGTAAGGGAATAAAAGGCAATGTTTTTATGATTAGGCCCTTGTATCTCATTTTATCCGATGGATGGGAGGCAGTGGATGAACAAAATCCCCTTATTCTTTTTAGATCTAGAAGACTGGGATTTCTAAGGCCTGCAGGCTGGATATAGATTACAGTGCCTAATTTTCTGCAAAACTCTCTTGCCAAGTGTTGGGGACGCTGGAACAGCCCTCCCCATTCTATTGGCGGATACATTACAAGGGTAAAGAGATTTTCTTGATTCAAGATCTCTAGTCAGGATAGGGGTCTTTAAAAATTAGCTGGAAAGATTCATTACCTGAAACCTTATAAAATCCAGAAATGGAGATTTTGGTTTGAGATCAAGGTATCTGTTAAAGGCCTTCAGTGCCTCCTGATTCTTGCCAAGTTTTTTGAGAATTCTAGCCTCATCAAGCGTTGCAACGGCCTCCATGCCATTTTCATGTTTAGATATCTCCTTGAAGAGTACCAGGGCATCATCTAGTGCCTTTTTTTCTTCTTGACTGTAAGCTTGCCCCATTACTGCAGTATCAGCCATTATTCCCTTAAAGTCTTCTTCTGCTCTCTTGAATGCGTCAAGGGCCTGATCCCACTGTCCCTTTTGCAGGTATACCTGCCCAAGGAGAAGTCCTGCAATACGTGCGGCATCGGTATGAGAAAAACTGTCCTGCACCTTTTTCAAATTGTCGATTTTTTCATTTATGTTAGTAGATGCCATGGCAAGGCCAAGTTGATAAGACGCAGCAGTTTCCTGTCTTTTAATATAATAAAAGTAGCCACTGAGAAGGCTCGACACCACAACTACAAGAGCAATGGTGACGAGGATTTGTCTGTAATATTGTTTTAGAGGTGTACGAAGCCATTCGGGCACGTCTGCCAAAAGTTCATCGAGTCTGTCCTTTTCTTCTTCGTGATCTCCAGGAACCCCCTCTGGCTCTGTGTCAGAGACGGCATTTTTTTGCAACTGATCTTTTTCCTCACTCATAAAATATTATCCTCTATATCTTCTTATTTTTTTATTTTTTGCCAAAAAAGTCTTCCCATCTAAAAATAAGAGGCTTGACATCGGATTGGAGTTCCGCTGCATCCAAGACCTCTCCTACAAAAAGGTCGTGATCTCCAGTGGTAAAGGTATCTTTGAGTTCGCACTCTACATATGCAACAGCATCTTTCAGGATGGGGGAACCCTTTGGGCCATTTTCATAATCTATTCCTTTAAACTTATCCACCTTTCTACCACTTTTGAATCCAAAATGGTTAGCAAGTTCTATCTGGTTTTCCGATAAGAGATTTAGACAGAAATATCCAGATTCTTTTATTAAAGAATATGTAAACCTCGGAGGTGCAATGGAAACAGCAACGAGTCGCGGTTTAAAAGAGACTTGGGTGGCCCAGGCAGCAGTCATACCATTTATCTTTTGGCCAGCGCGTACAGTTACAATCCATACTCCAGTTGGCACAGCTCTGGTTATAGTCTTTTGCATGTCATCACCTCCGTATTTAGGATGTATCTCTTTTTCCCACTAGGCTATCTTTATCAACCTGAAAGTCAAAATTCAAGCAGTTTGCTCTAGTTTGGTGAATCTTGTAGAAGAGCGTCAAAGAAAACCTTGACACCACATGAAAAATAGTTAATAGAGTAGCTGCGAAATGGCGGTGTAGCTCAGCTGGTCAGAGCATGCGGCTCATATCCGCAGAGTCCGGGGTTCAAGTCCCTGCACCGCCACCATCTTCCTTTATCTCTGTATTCTTTTTTAATCTTGGCAAGTTGACGAATCACCAGACGGCCATATTTAGCCTTTAGCGCTTCTTGTAACAGATGGCTTGTGAAAATCTTCAGGCTCAAAAAGTCTCAACTTTTTGTAAAAGAGGTTTCTATATAGCATTATTGTGTTTATTTTAAAGAGTTCGGTTAGGGCTAGGGGCCTTGTCTCGACCCTGACCTTACCCTGTTTGATGGCTTCTATAACGGAATGAATTTCCATATCTGCTTCGATAAGAGAATAGGTAGTATGGAACTGACGGCGTTGATGAGCATCGGATGTGCCTAGGATCGTTATTCCTGACTTTTGGGCAATGCGCTCCATAGGTTTATTAAAGTTTATGCTCTTGCAAAAAAAGTGAGACCACTCTGCCGCGTCAAAGAGATCCAGGTTTTTGGTGAAATGTTTTCCAAGGGCTACGGGACTTGGAAAATATGGATGAGGGGCAACAATCAAGCCCGTTTCCCGTGGGATTCGATACAGATCTTTTATTTTTGACACGCTCAACTGATCAAAGGGCAAATTTATGAGTAATACGTGCTTGCCCTGAATAGTAGCCTCCATTCCAGGAATAAGTAGGATGCCTCGCTCTTTGGCATAGTCATTCAAGTACGGAGTCCACGTGCATTTGTCATGGTTGGTAATGGAAAGCACCTGATAGCCAAGATCATGCGCCATATCTATTAGCTCATATGCGCTGTATTTTATATAATCTTTGGGATCTTCGCTTGTGTGTATGTGAAAGTCTGCCTTGAGTAAAGTCATATCCTTAATAGGGGTTTCTCCTAAATCCTATTTTGTAAAAGATTGGTGAAAGTACTATTTCAAAAAATACAAACAGACTGGTAACAGTTGTTATATCAAGCCAAGTGATTGCTAAATCTCCTTTTAATATAAGCAGTGGCAAAAAGGCCTCTATTACTTGGTCTACACCTGTACACTTTGCTCCACTCCTTAACCCTCTTCGTCTTTTGATAAAACTTGCAAGCATGTCTCCAATCATAGACCAAAATGCCAGTTCAATAGCTAACAACTGATCAATATCAAATAAAAAAGAAGCAAGCCATGTGCCAAAAATACTAGCTACAAGTCCTCTCCAAGTTTTATGGGTTCCCAAAATGGGCCTTCCGTCCCAAAAGGTTTTGTTAAAATCTATGGGAGTGGATAGGCTGGACCTGAAAAGATGTCTGGCTACAATAGGCATGGTATTGGCTATTGCGAGTAGCAAAAGCAGCTTGATGTCTATGATTGGGTCTAGCCATTTCATCTAGGTCACTCTGTGCCATAATTTTTGTAAAGCTCTTGATAAAGAGACGAATTTTTAAGAAGCTCTTTGTGTGTGCCAATCTGTATGATCATACCGTCATCCATCACTACTATCAGGTCGGCGTCTCTTATAGTTGTCAACCTGTGAGCTACTACAATGGTGGTGCGGTTTTTCATGACATTTTTAAGGGCATCTTGGACTGCTTGCTCTGAAACAGAGTCGAGGGCGCTGGTTGCCTCATCCAGTATCAGCACAGGGGCATCCTTCAGCAGTGCCCTGGCAAAGGCGATTCTTTGACGTTGACCTCCTGAAAGGTTAAGGCCCCTTTCGTCTAAGACTGTGTTATAGCCTTGAGGCAGTTTTACAATGAAATCATGTGCATGGGCAAGCATTGCTGCCTCAATTATCTCTTGCTCAGTGGCATCTGGCCGTCCTGCAGCAATATTTTCTCGAATAGTGTCTGAAAATAAGACCACATCTTGGCTTACAACGGCTATTTGCTTACGCAAAGATGAAAGATCTACAGATTCCAAATCCAGCCCATCCCATTTGACCTTCCCATCTGTAGGTGAGATAAACCGTGGTATAAGATCAACAAGGGTTGATTTTCCTGCTCCGCTTGGCCCTACAATTGCCGTAACTTTTCCTTTGGGAATCTGGAGATTGATCCGTTTTAGTACAAGCTCCTTTCTATTGTATGAGAAGGATACATCACAAAAATCAATGGAACGGGAAAGCCTGCTTAGTGTTTTCCCGCCACGCTTTTCAGGCCCTAGGGCTAGAAACGAATCCACCCGTTCCAGGACCCCCACTGATTCCTGCAATGTAGAATAGGCCCTTCCCAGCTTTTTTAATGGTGTAAATGCCATAACAATGGCTGTAAGGACAGAAAAGAAGTCTCCTGATGTCATTGCACCTTTGACCACCAGTGTGGCTCCATAGCCAAGGATTATAGCAACCGATGCCCCAGAACATACATCTATTAAAAATTTTGTTCCCTCTTTGAGTCTTACCACACGTGCGAACTGTCTGTATGCGTTTTGGTTTTCTTTTTTAAACTGAGTCACTTTGGTTGCTTCCATACCAAATACCTTAATCACCTTTATGCCCGCTACCGTTTCGTTCATCCTGTGGGTGAGAAGTGCTAGGAATCTTTGGACTTTTTTTCTCCGCTTTTTCACATACTTGCTGAGGACCCGCGTGCCATAACCTATAAAAGGAAAGAGGACAAAGCTGATTATTGCAAGATCCCACTTTCTGTATACGGCAACAGCAGTAAGGACTAATATGGATGGAATCTGGACCAAGAAGGTGCGGAAACTGTCAGACAATATGGCGCTCAAGATACCTATATCGTTCATTAGCCTGGAAACCATGTCTCCGCTTGTCTGTCTGGTGATTACAGAGACAGGCAGATTGACCATATTCTCGTAGAATTTGTTTCTGAGATCCCTTACAAGCTGAAACCCTGCAGTACGCATGAGATAGGACTGCAAAAAGCTTGCCCCTCCCCTTAACAGATAGAGTCCAAGAAGACCAATGGGGAGATAGACGATATATCCATATCTTTTTTCCACAAATATGTAATCCATGGCAGGTTTTACCAACCAGGCAATGGCTCCGTTGAGCCCAGATACAAGCAGACTGAAGAACACAGCTGCTATAACCCTTTTGGCATAGGGCCTTATAAGACTTGCTATCCGTGCTGTTGTGGCATATTCACTGCTCCTGTCTGTTGCCATTGTGATCTCTCGATTATTAGAAGTCATGGAAGGTTAATCTATGAAGAAGGTAAGAAATTGTCAAAATTTATAAAAATTCCCAAATAGGCTTTAGAAAAAATCCATTTGTTCCGACATCTCAAAATAGAATGACTAGGTGCCAAAGGAGGCCAGCCAATGAAAAGATATTCTCCAATCATGTTACTGTTTTTCTTATTGTTCTCCTATGCTTTCAGCCTGCAGGTTGAAGCAGCTCCCATACCAAAAGACAAGGCCTTAGAAATTGCAAGTTATACAGCCACCATGATAATTGCCGGGAGAGGTGTGGTGGCTAAGCATCAAGATCTAATAAACGATCCTTCCAAGGGTGAAAAGGGCTTTACACCAGAATATGTTGAAAAGCAAATGATTGAAAGCTTCAAAAAGATGACCGGCAAAGACATAAAAGACTTGGATCCAGAAGTGCAAAAGGTGCTTAGAAAGGTTCTCGATGCTGCAAAGATGAGTGTTCAAATGAACCAAGCCAGAATCAACCAAAAGGGTAAGGGTTTCAAGATGTACATTCCTGCTGTATTTGGAAGGGAGACAGGCCAGATCCTCAAGGCCCATACAGATATTGCGATTAAACAGACCACTTTCAAGTATAGAAATGCCTATAATCAGCCTGATGACTTTGAAAAAAAGGTATTAAAGATGTTTGAAAATCCTGATTATCCAATGGGACAGGGTTATGGTGAGATAGAAAATGGCAGATACCGCTATTTGAAGCCAATTTACATTAGGCAGGCGTGTCTCAAGTGCCATGGCGAGCCCAAAGGCACCACTGATATATCAGGTCATAAAAAGGAAGGTTATAGACTGGGCCAGCTTAGAGGGGCAATAAGTGTCTCTTTCCCGATCAATTAATGTTTAGGTTGAATTCAAAGGATCCTTACTGGTGTAGGGTGATCGTGGCAGACTTTTTTCTAAACTAGTCTATAGAAGGAATCTGACATGCATTTTTTGAATAAGATACGCAATTTTTCGTGCAGAACAAAGATAATTTTTCCAGTAGTAATCATTCTTGCTTTTTTTGCCATCGTCCTTTCTGTTATTCTTCATCATACCTTGCTGAATGCTGAGAAACAAAGGCTCTTAAAAGAAGTAAAAATACTTGGAGCCAGGATACCGGTCGAGATAGAGGATGCTACTGCTCTGGGCAAGGTCCTGGTGGGTAGCTTGGCAGACCTGAATAATTTTCAGTTTGCTGTTGCCCTAAAGGACAAGACGTTGCTCAAAAAGTCTATAGATCCGGTTTTAAAAACTATATCCAAGTCGAAAGAGCTATCCGGCTTTTTTACCGTGTATGATCCAAAAGGGGCTGTAATCTTTTCTTCTAACCCTAAAGTTAGGCCAGGCTTTAATCCTATTCAAAAGAGGCCCATGTTGATAAGGGCGATTTCTTCTAATAAGGCGCTTTCAGGCATAGAACCAAGCACTGAAGGGCTATTTCTCAGATGTATGGCGCCTGTAAATTACAATGGCATGTTTTCAGGAGTTATAGAGTTCAACATTCCAATGATGCAGGTATTTTCCAAGTTGAAAGGTGATTCACAGGATATCTCTATGGCATGGTTTGTTGAAAAAGATATTGCCCAAGCACTAGGTCTGGAGCAGATGCCAAAAGATGATTTTGTGCTTGGTGGAAGCACTAAAGACTTTGATAACGCCTATCCAGCCCTTTCTAAATTGACGGTTTCTGCCAATGGTGAGATGGATCTGGCCTCTACCGGACAAAAGGCCATGGCAACCTTGAGATTGCCTTTTTTTGGGGATAAAGGCAGGGCGCTCTTGGCAGTCATGCTTGACAACGCCGAAAATTGGCAGGCCCTTAAAGAGGCAATTTGGAAACTAGCAGGTGGTTTTGCCGCCATTGCCTTGGCATGTGCCTTTATCATGAATTTGACTGTAAGTTTTATTACAAAGCCGCTTTTTTGGCTTTTGGAATATATGCAGGATCTGGCAAACGGGAGATTTCTTAAGGCATCTGCATACCAGGCCCAGGATGAGCTTGGCCTTCTTCATAAGATGGCCAATAAGGTCATGGCAGGTACAGGCCGGTTTTGTTGGCAGGTTAAGAAGGATCTCAAGACCCTAATGGAGGGAGCATCCAGTCTGAACTCTGCAACAGAATCGTTGCAACATGAGTCAGACCACTTGAATCAGGTGGCCGTTTCCATCCGAAGCGGTGTAGATGAGGCTACTACTGCCCTATCAGAGATAGAAGAGGCTACAAAGGTGCTACAGGATTCTGCCGCAACTATAAGCGAAAACGTGGTGCAGACGGCACAGATAGCAAATGATGCCCGGGAACAGGCAGATAGTACTACCAAAATAATACACAATCTTGAAAAGAGTTCCGAGCAAATAAGTGATATTATTGAGGTAATTAAAAGGATTTCAGAACAAACCAACTTATTGGCCCTTAATGCCACTATCGAGGCAGCCAGGGCAGGAGAGGCTGGGAAGGGTTTTGCTGTAGTCGCCAATGAGGTAAAGGAGCTTGCAAAACAGACAGGCGAGGCAACAGACGAAATAACAAGCATGATCGAGGCCATTCAGAGAGACACAATGGCTTCGGTCCAAGCAGTAGACAATATTACAAGTGTGATTGGCCAGGCATCAAGGCTTTCAAATACTGCCGCCGCAGCTACCGAAGAACAAAACAGCACCCTTGAGGTTATGGGAGAATCTATAGAACTGGCAAGTAGCAGGGTCTCCCTTTTAAGCACTGCTGCTGGTGAATTGGATCAGCAGGCCCAAAAGCTTTCCTTAGTTGCAGATAAAATAGTTTCTGCCCATGAGGGGGTTCTTGGCTCGTCCAAAGAACTCGACAACTTTGTTAATAGGTGCCAGGTTGATATAGAGGCTGTAAAGGAGGCTGAAAGACTTAGCAAGTAGCCTGTAAATTTAGAACCTTAGGTGTTTAAAGTCCGTGAAGTTTAATGTACTCTTTAACCTTTGCAACCTCTGGAGGCATAATCTCAAAGCGTTGGGGTAACCTCTCTAATGCCTTCATTTTATCTGGGATTTCTACCTGTTTCCCAATGGCCTTCTGAACTGCTTCTGGAAATTTGCAGGGATGGGCTGTTGCCAAGCAAATTATAGGCACTTTTTGGGAGTCTTTTAGTCGAGTTGAACAAAAACGGCGTGCAGCTGCAATTCCAACAGCCGTATGCGGATCACATATATATCCTGTTTCCCTAAACATTGAGCCTATGGTCGCTATGGTCTCTTTCTGATCTATTGAGTAAGAGGCAAAGTCTTTTCTGGCCCTTTTTATTTCCTCCTTTGTAAATTTTATCGATCCCTGTTTATCAAAGGTCTCCATCGTCCTCTTTACCCGTTCGGAATCTTGCCCGAATAGATAGAACAGGTAACGTTCAAAGTTACTGGCTATCTGGATATCCATAGAAGGGCTTATGGTTTGAACTACTGTACCTCGCTGATATAGGCCTTCTATAACAAATCTTGTAAGGATGTCGTTTTCGTTAGTAGCAAGAATCAGCCGGTGGATAAGGGGATCTACAAGTACTTTGGCTATATAACCGGCAAATATATCTCCAAAATTGCCAGTAGGCACAGAAAAGGAAACCCTTTCATGGCCTTGATTACGAAGCTTTAGGGCGGCAAATACGTAATAGACAACCTGAGCGAGCACCCTGGCCCAATTTATAGAGTTTATAGCCCCGAGCCGGTATTGTTTTTTAAAGGCAAGGTCGTTGAATATGGCCTTCACGATGGCCTGGCAATCATCAAAAGTA
>Ga0256914_1001509_pt1 | contig 20813 bp, 17 predicted proteins | sample HulkmetaG_FD_191571 | JGI IMG/M metagenome (GOLD analysis project Ga0256914, IMG submission 191571) | Hydrothermal chimney microbial communities from Main Endeavour vent field at the Juan de Fuca Ridge, Pacific Ocean - Hulk | ecosystem: Environmental > Aquatic > Marine > Hydrothermal vents ... | reverse complement strand
GTTGATTTCGCCTGTGGCGCTGGAAGTAGGTTCCCGTTTCGCAATCCGTGAAGGTGGCCGCACTGTGGGTGCTGGCGTCATCACCGAGATTATCGAATAGTTGTCGTTTTCCCTAATTTTTGCTAATCGGGGAGCAAGGCGTTGGATGCTTGCTCCCCATTTAGACTTTAATCGCAGCGTTATTTTTTACGTTGTTATCTTGAAAAGTTGAGGTAAGTCACACTGTGGCTAAAAAAGGAAATCGTGTGCTGGTTACATTGGCCTGCACCGAATGCAAAGAACGTAATTATCTTACAAACAAGAATCGCCGTAATCAGACCGGGCGCATTGAGATGAAGAAATACTGCCCCCGTTGTCGTCGGCACACCTTGCATCGCGAGACAAAATAAGGTATTCTATACAATCGGGTCGCAAGGCCTGATCCGTTGAAGGTGAGTAGCTCAACTTGGCAGAGCGGCGGTCTCCAAAACCGCAGGTTGCGGGTTCAAGTCCTGCCTCACCTGTCTTTGTGGCCAAGACACCGATCGCACCGGTCGGTGTCTTGAGCCGTCAGGGAAATGTGCCAAAAGGGCCAGTTCAGCCCTGTTGCCCTGATTTTCACCCTCCGTATCTCCCACAAGGAGCCAGGCATTCATGGCCAAATCAAAAAATGAGGCTTCTGCCAAAAGCGTAAATCCTGTAACCAAATACCTGCGCGAAACCCGTGCGGAAATTGCCAAAGTTACATGGCCCACCCGGCAGGAATGGTTGCGGCTGAGCGGCATTGTTCTGGCTGTTACGCTTGCCATGGCACTGCTTCTGGGTGTTACCGATGCTGTCGGCGCCCAACTTATGAATATCATCCTTTACCGTTAGTTTCTGGCGTCTTCCCGACGCTCTCACCCTGATAAGCTCGTGACTGATTACTCTCAGCAAGATCTTGAGCCCGAAAACGAATTGGATAGAATGAATGATGCCCCCGACACGCCCGGGACGCCGGACGACGGGCGAAAGTGGTATGTCGTCCATTGCTATTCGGGCATGGAGACTCGCGTCAAGCGCAATCTTGAGCATCGTATCGAGTCGATGGCTATGGGTAACCGCATCTTTGCCGTTGTCGTTCCCACCGAAGAGCAAATCGAGCTCAAAGATGGTGAGCGTCGTGTGGTTGAACGCCGCGTCTTCCCCGGTTACATCCTGGTGCAAATGCTCCTGAATGATGATAGCTGGTCTGTTGTGCGTAACACGCCCGGCGTAACTGGTTTTGTGGGCATTGGCAATCGTCCCACGCCTCTGAGTTCTACAGAGGTTGATCACATTATGAGCCGCATCGAAGCTGGACAGCCTCGGGTTCAGGTCAACTTTAAATTGGGCGATAAAGTGCGTATTACCGAAGGCGCCTTCGCAGATTTCCACGGCTCGGTGGAAGAAATTGATCTCGAGCGGGGAAAGGTGCGTATTCTGGTCTCGATTTTCGGGCGTGAAACCCCAGTGGATGTTGACTTCCTGCAAGTCGAAAAATCTTAATGCACCAGCGCTCGTCAGGGGCGCTCCTCTCATAACTCTTACGTCATGTCGTGCGGCTATCCCGCATCGATAGATAATCTTTAAGCGAATTCGGAGCAATTATGGCAAAGAAAGTAAAATCCGTCATCACACTACAATTGCCTGCGGGCAAGGCCACCCCTGCCCCCCCTGTGGGCCCGGCACTTGGCCAGCACGGCATCAACATTGTGGGCTTCTGCAAAGAGTACAACGCCCGCACCAGCACGATGATTGGCAATATCGTGCCCGCTCAAATTACTGTCTACACCGATAGTTCCTTCACCTTTATCACCAAAACGCCTCCTGCTTCCGATTTGCTGAAAAAGGCTGCCGGTATAAAATCTGGCGCTGCGAATCCCCTGCTGGAGCGTGTTGGCTCGGTAACGAAATCTCAGATCAAAGAGATTGCCGAGACTAAAATGAAGGATCTGAACGCTGTCAATATCGAAGGCGCTATGCTGCAAATCGAAGGCACTGCTCGCAGCATGGGCATCGATGTGGTCGAAGGCTAATCGCTATAACCATCTAGCACGCTTTGTGCTTACAATTATTTTCACTATTTCATTTATTTGTGGCAGGGCTTAAACGCCCGTTATGACCACGGAGGTTTCTATGGCAAAGCACGGAAAGAGATACAAAGAAGTTGCAGCACAGCTTGATGACAAGCAATACACACCAGAAGAAATTCTAACCTTTTTCAAAGCGCATCCCACCGCTAAATTCGCGGAGACCATGGAAGTTCACATGCGTTTGGGCGTTGACCCCCGGCATGCCGACCAAATGGTGCGTGGCGTGGTGGTTTTGCCTCGCGGCACCGGCAAACAAACCCGCATCTTGGTCTTTGCCGATGGCGATGCCGCCCAGGTTGCTGAAGAAGCAGGCGCTGACTATGTTGGATTGGATGAGCTGGTAAGCAAGATTCAGGGCGGTTGGCTTGAATTCGATATGGCCATCGCTCTGCCCCAGGTAATGAGCAAAGTCGGGCGTTTGGGCCGTATTTTGGGCCCCCGCGGCTTGATGCCCAGCCCCAAAGCTGGAACCATTGTGCAGCCCGGCGAGCTGAAACGAGTTATCGACGAGGCTCGCAAAGGGCGTGTCAGCTACCGTGTTGACCGCACCGGCAATCTGCATATTCCCTTTGGCAAAAGCTCCTTCGAGGTCGAAGCCCTGCTGGAGAACTTGGCCGCTGTCGTCGATTCTGTTGTGCGAGCCAAGCCCGCCTCGGCAAAAGGCGCCTACATCCGCCGGGCCGTCATTACCCCCACCATGGGCCCGGGTGCCAAAGTTGATGTTTCGGCCTTGGTGGCACTGCGCAACGAGCTTTAGCACGTACTACCCTTAATTTCAACAAAATACCTTCCGTCGAAGAAAGCAGGTGTCTGCACAGACTTAATGTCCTGCCGAGACGAAGCTCATCAGTTTGGAACTGCCTCCTGACTGCGCTGCCTTCGTATCGGCCCGATGCGAAGGTTTTTTTGTAACTGTACAGGTCTCTGTCCTCTTTTTATCACAATGCTCGTTACTACTTAAGGTAGCCCGGCTAGAAACCACGAAGTGGATAGAGGTGAACAGTTACGGTTTTTATCTAATCCCAGGCAAAGGAGGTGATATCACTTGCCAATCACAAAAGCTCGTAAATCGGAACTGATCGCATCCTATGAGGAGATGATCGAAAATAGCCACGCCATTGTTTTGGCGCAGTATCTTGGGCTGACCGTGAAGGAGATGGAAAGCCTTCGTGGTGGTCTGCGTGAAGCTGGCGCCCGCATTGTTGTGGCTAAGAAGACTTTGATGAAACGGGCACTCTCTGCCCTTGAACGCCCGATTCCCGAAGATGCTTTCCAGGGGCCCATCGGCTTCGTCTTCCTGGGCGAAGACATTGGCGCCGGGGCAAAAGCCCTGAAAGCCTTCATCAAGGAAGCTGGCAAAGAGCGTTTCATCATTACTGGCGGTATCCTGGGCGATACAACCCTGGACGCTGCAGCGGCTCTCTCATTAGCTGATCTGCCCACTAAGGATGTCATGCGTGCCACACTTATCAGCACGATTGTGGCTCCTATGACTTCGCTGCTGGGAGCTATCACAGCACCGCAGCGCGATATGGTCGGCTTGTTGCAGGCCCGCATCGACAAAGAGGGCGGCGACGACGTTGACGAAGCTGCGTAATCCTCGTTTTCTCTTATTTTACCAACAACATTCCTCTATACTCCCAAGGAGATTATTAAATCATGGCTGATCTTGAAAAACTGTACGAAGAACTCAGCGCGCTGACCCTGCTGGAAGCTGCTGAGCTGAAGAAAATTCTCGAAGACCGCTGGGGCGTTTCTGCCGCTGCTCCTGTTGCCTTTGCCGGCATGGTTCCTGGCGCCGCTGCTGCCGAGGAGCCCGAAGAAGAGCAGACCGAGTTCAACGTGGTGCTGACTGATCATGGTCCCAAGAAGATTCAGATCATTAAAGCTGTGCGTGCTCTCACCAACCTGGGCCTGAAAGAGGCCAAAGGTGTGGTCGAAGACACCCCCTCTGTCATCCTCGAAGCTGTCAGCAAAGAGGTGGCCGAAGAAGCCAAAGCCAAGCTGGAAGGCGAAGGCGCAGTCGTCGAAATCAAGTAAGACCCCGACAACTTGTATCAAAAAACTCCCCGTTCCCGATTACCGGGCGGGGAGTTTTTTTTAGCTTGTCAGTGCGGCTACGCCTTGCCGCGCCGCCGTCCGCGCCGGCGTTCACGTCGGGCAGATTCAGCTTTGGGAGCTTTTTGCGGTAGCGTCATCTTGAACTCGGGGATGGGCTGGGTGAGCAGTGCCTCGCGCATGGCTGCAATGTGAGCCGGTGTACTACCGCAACAGGCACCGATGATATCAACACCCATGCCCGCCAAATCCAGGGCCAACTGCGCCATGACCTCAGGTGTGCCATCATAGACAATCTCCCCTTGCTCGTAGTGGGGCAGGCCCGCGTTGCTCTGGGCCATGAGATAAACTCCCTCGGGACGGGCTGCAACCATCTCTTGAATGGCGACGCGGGTTTCATCGGGTCCGTTGCCACAGTTGGCCCCGATGATCCTGACGCCTGCCGCGGCCAGCTCTTGCACAGCCTGGCTGGGACTCACCCCCATCATGGTGTGATAATTGCTGTCAAACGTGAGCGTGGTGGCTACCGGCAAATCGCTGACCTGCTGGCAGCCCGCTACCGCTGCCTTTACCTCATTGAGATCACTCATGGTTTCGATGAGGAAAAAATCGACACCTCCCTCAGCCAGAGCCGCTGCCTGCTCGGCAAAGGCTGCCCGCGCACTTTCGTAAGTGAGTTCACCCATGGGCTGCATCAGCTCCCCTGTGGGCCCCATGGAGCCCGCCACCAGCACCGCATCGCCCGCGACCTCTCGGGCCAGGGCCGCACCCGCTTTGTTTAGCTCATGTACCCGGTCTTGCAAATTATGCAACTTCAACCGAAAATGTGTGCCTCCAAATGTATTGGTTTCGATAATCTGTGAGCCCGCATCCACGTAACTTTGGTAAATTTCGCGGATGCTTTCCGGCTGCACCACATTCCACAGTTCGGGCGCACCGCCAGTGGTCAGCCCCTTGCGTTGCAGCATCGTGCCCATGGCGCCATCGCCTATCAAAAAAGCGTTGGATTCAATAAGTTCGAAAAGATTGCGTTTCATAATTGTTTGGGATGAGTGAGATGTTGAGAGGAGAAAGGAAGAATGTACTGCCAGAGCGTAGACACCCGCACAGGCGCATCATGTGCGGGCGGGCGTGCTGCCTGTATGCGCGTCGCGATAGCCCACCACCTTGGCGGGGGCCCCCATAGCAATGGCCCGGGGCGGAATACTCTTGGTGACCACGGCACCCGCGCCAATCACCGCACCTGCACCAATGGTCACACCATCCATCACGATGACACCCACGCCCAGCCAGGCATCATCCTCGATGACAATGGCTCCTTTGCTGACAATCGGCTGCTTTGAGATGGGCACACTCAAATCGGCGATGCCATGTTGATAAGGATACAGCGCACAGCGCGGCGCCAACTGCACATGATTGCCAATGCGAATATCGCCCAGCGCCGCGGTGAGATTGCACCCCGACTGGATGTGCGTGTGGCGGCCAATGCTGATTTGGCCGCCGCGGATGGTTTCGAGGATGGTAAACCGTTGCAGCGAAGAATGCTCCCCGATGCGCACGGCGCCGCCATCTCGATGCGCATAAATGGTGACATGATCATCGATGAAAACACCTTGGTCGATGGTCAGTTGCGGGCAGGCAATATCGGCATGAGGCGAAACAAAGCTGCGCCCGCTCAGGTTCATGAGGATGCGGCGATTTTTGTAAGGCCCCACCATCTTCATCGCTCCGCGCAGGAAGATGGGCCCCAATAGCGGCAGGCGGGCCAGAAGCAGCAGAAGTTTGATAAGGCGAATACGCATTAGAGAAAACCATGCTCCTGATACCAAGTGATTTCCTGGCGGACAGCTTCCAGCAAATCTGACTGCGGCATGCCCAGCTCGGTGATGGCCCGGGCCGGATTGCAGGTGAGACGTTGGGGGGATGTGCCCTGCTGCGGTGTTGCGCTGGGCTTGAGCCAGCGGCGCAGGCGTTGTTTCCAGTTGGCCGTGGGTAATTTGGGAATAGGGCGGTTACTGGCCCGGGCCAGCAATGCCTGAAACGCCTGCTCCGAGAGATTTCCCTGAGCGTGGCCCAAAATGTAGCGCTCACCTGGCTTTCCCTTTTCCATTGCCAGAATCATACCTGCGGCCACATCCTGCACCGGCGTCCAGTTCATGCCACCGGCAAGATAGTGCAATGGCTGATTTTGTAGCCAGTTCAGCACCCGCTGTCCGCTGGCCGTGGGCCGCCAGTCGCCCGGGCCCAGCATGGCAGTGGGATGCACGATAACGATAGGGCCGCCGCGAGCTGCCAAATCCAGGGCGATTTGTTCGCCTGCTCGCTTGCTTAGCACATAGGCCGAAGGATTGGGCAAATTGAAGGGCGTTTCTTCGGTGGCCAATTTTTTGCCTGCTGGCTGGCCGATGGTGCCGATGGTGCTGGTGTGCACAATGCGCTGCACGCCCATATCCAGGGCTGTCTCTAGCAGCGCCTGCGTGCCACGAATGTTGATGGCCTCCATGCGGGCGATGAGCTGCGGTTCGTGGGTGAAACTGGCAGCCACATGAAAAAGCGTGTCGCAGCCAGCCAGTGCTTGTCGCCAGCTTCCCGGTTGCAGCAAATCTCCGTGAATGCGTTGAATGGGCAGGTCTTGCAGCAATAGCGTGTTGCTGTTAGCACGAACGAGCCCGCGCACCTGGTGGCCGCGGGCCAAAAGTTGACGAATGAGATGGGCCCCCAGAAAGCTGTTGGCCCCGGTGACAAAGGTTGTGGGCATATCAGGGTTGTTGGCTCAGGCTCAGCATATCGCCTTGCACCCAAAGTTCGATGCTGTCGACTGTCGGCGGCGGGAAGGGGGCATGGCGGGTAAAGAACCATGAGATGAATGCTTGGGCGCTGTGCAGGTCGTTCAGGCCCCAGTGGGTGCTGAGTGCGATGGTTTCTCCGGCGTAGCGTGTTAGGTTTAGGTCGCTTTGGGCGGGGGCCAGGATGATGGGGGCAGGTTCTGGTTGTGAGAAGTTGGGGTCGATGCTGAATTGGGCCGCATCGCGCAAGTACCATTGTATCACATCATCAGCTCCAGTGCCGGGAATCAGTTGAATGGCCAGGGTGTGACGATCACCTGTGTTGTGCTGGCTAATATCGCCGATGGTTCGAATCAGTTCGGGCACGCCGGGCAGGCTTTCGGTGGGGGTGATGCGGGCCAGTGTTGGCAGGGTGCTGTTGAAGGCCAGGGCCCAGAGCATTCCGCTGCCAAAAAGCAGGGTGAGGATGAGACCGGTGCTTAGCAGTGCGCCCCGTATTTCGGGCCAGCCGATGAACCAGATGAAAACGCCAATGATGCTCAGGCCCATGAGCGCGGTAATCAGGGCCAGCAATATGAATTTGCCATCGCTGCTGTGGGCAAAGGCTGTTAGGGCGTAAACCACCAAAAAGCTGAGCATGATGAGGATGGCGGTCAGGAGTGGTTGTTCTAAGCTGCGCAAGGTGAAATCGTGGCTGCGGGCCCGATGGTGCAGGAAGCTGGCTGTGGGTAGTGCCAGGAAGAATGCGGCCACGGCCCGACTGTTGGCGGCATCGGGCCCGTGTAGGATGGCAATCAGGGTGGCCAGTGCCGCGGCTGCGCTCAGGGCCCGGTGGTCATGGTTAGCTTTTTGCTGGATGCCCGTAATGACTGCCATGAGTCCAAAGAGGCTGAGAACCGGTTCGTCGGCTGCCATGCGGATGAAGCCGAAGAGCAGATGTTTGGGCGCCAACGAAAAAGCGTGTAGCCATTGTGTAAGTGTCACTGCCACGAGTCCCAGGGCATCGGCGCGGATGAACAGATAGGTTCCACCGGTTAGCAGCAGGATGAGGGCGGGGGTGATGTTGGCGGCGGTTAGCCGAAAGCGTTGTGCCGGGGCAGCGGGATGGGCGAGAATGAGAAAGAGGCTCAGGGCCAGAAGAACGCTAAATCCCGCAGGGCCCGAAAGCAGGGCCAGGACGGCGCTTGTCAGCATCAGGGGGATGCCGTGGGAGCGTTCATCTTGCCAGCGGGCCCACCCGGCCAGTGCCAGACCTGCAGCCAGTAGTGCAAAATTGGTGGCGTCGCCGCGGCGTGCAAATGCGTTGACCAGCGGCGAGAGGGTGAGTAGCGTGGCCGCAATGAGTGCGGGCCAGCGTCCCAGCCAGTGGCGCATGAGGTAAAGGGTGAGGGGCAGCGCTGCCGTGGCCAGTAGTGGCCAGACCCGTACCAGTGCATCGCTGCCCCCTGCCACCCAAAAGCTGAGGGTTTGCAGGCTAAAGAGCAGGGGGTTGCCAGCATCCAGCACGGGGTGCAGGCCCTGGGCTTGCTGCCACGCGCGTGTGGCGGTGCGGGCCTCGGCGGGTGTCAGCGTGCGCGCGCCCAGGTGCATGATGCGCACCAGCGCGGGGAGCAGGGTCAGCAGCATGTAGGCCAGACGCTCCATGTTTAGCCAGGCCAGGCTGGAACGGGTTGGTGAGAGGCTTGAGGTGTGAGGGGGCATGGGTGTTATCATTTTTGGCTACCGTACATCGCCCTTCCACCGATAAAGGGTGTAGGGGCCTTGCTGGAGGATGGGTTGCCATAGTTTTTGGTAGTTATGCTCGATGTTCGGTGAGATTTTGTAGACTTCTCGCTCGTGCGGGCCTACAATCAGGTAGCGGATGCCAAATTCTTGCACGCTTTGGCGGGTGCGTTCTGGCGATTGGTTTTTGTAGATTGCGCCGATGAGGGGTTCACGGCGACCTTGTTCGTCGTAGTTGCCGCGCCATTGTGCCTCGTGTCCGCTCCAGCCCAGCACTGTGGGCCGTCCGGTAAACGCGGCGATGAAGTTGTCTTCGGAGTAGGAGCGTCCGGGGGCTTCGACCAGTACGGCGTCGGGTGCGGCGTTGGTTTGCAGCCATTGTATGATGGCATATTCGTCGGGGCGGTAGTTTTGAATGAAGGCTGCGCCATCCAGGGTTGCGGGTGTGCGGAAGTTGTTGGCTCTGCTGGGGATGGCGAGTGCGGGGTAGAGCATGCCAATGGCGACCAGGGCCAGAATCAGGCTCATGCCTGCACCTTTGAGCAGGCCGCGGCTGCGGCTTTGCAGATAGTAGAGGGCGTAGGCGCTGGCAATGGCCATGAGCAGCCAGGCCTGGAAGTAGAATTTGAATACGGTGTTCATGCGTGTGCCGAATTGATCGCGCAGGTATACGAATTCGACGGCGTAGGTGAGCAGCAGGCCTGTGCCAAAGAGTATCAGGGCAAAGTTGAAGCTTTCGTTTTGCTGGTGGCTGGTGTCATTCTGCGCCTGGGGCATGAGTTGTTGGATGAGCAGGGTGATGCTGCTGGCCAGCAGGGCTCCCACTATCAACCAGGTGAAGGGGTTGCTCAGGCGGCGCTGTGCGATTTGCGGTAGCAGGTGGCTGGGGTCATCGCCCAGCAGGCTTGCAACCAGGTGTCGCAGTTCGGGACGGAGGAGGATGATGAGGATGGCCAGGGCCAGGAAGAGCAGGGGAGTCAGCCAGGTGATGAGTAGCCAACGGGATAGGGTGTTGCGTTGGGGCCGCGTTTTTTGGAAGGCGACCAGGAGCATCAGGCTCAGGGCAACGATGAAGGGCCCGAACATGAGGAGGTATTGTACAAAGCGGGTGGGATTGACCACATTGGGTACAATGCCTCCGGCCTGCGAGCTAAAACTCAGATAAAAGGGCAGGTAGAGTGCAATGCCTGCTGCGATGAGGCTCAGGAAGGTGACTGTGATTTCTCGCCAGAAGGTTTTACCGATTCTGAGTCCCTGGCGTTGGCGGGCCAGCGCATAGGTGGTGGTGAGCAGAAAAACGTAGATGGGGAAGTCCCAGGTGTTTAAGAAGCCCATGGCTCCTACCAGCAGGCTGGTCAGGGGCAGACCCCAGCCATTTAGTCCAAAGGTGGCGATGACGGTGCGCCATGCTGTTTGCCAATTTTCTTTTTTCTTTTTGTTTTTTTTGGTTTCTGGGGATGTTGGTGTCGGGGCAACGAGTAGCGAAAGGGCCAGGGCCATGAGCAGCAGCGCAAAGGGAATGGCCAGGAGGTGGGGGTGCATGTCGCCCAGGATGAGGCTAAATTGGGGGAATTCGTCGATGACCTCTTGGGGGGCGGTGTGTGCAAAGTTGTAGTCGTGGATGGTACGTGAGGCCCGCCACCACCACCAGCCATCAGCGCTGGGCATAAAATGGCCTGTGCTTTTGGCCTGAGCCAGGTTTTTGATGTCGAAGTAGGTGAGCAAGGAGGATGAGAGCCAGCCGCGGGCGTGCAAAACTTCTAGCAGTACTTCCATGTTGCCCATGAGCGTAACCATGGCGCCGGCCAGTAAGCCGTAGAGCCAGCCCAGCCGTTGCGAGCCAGGCATTTCGTTATCGCCTACGACCAGGGCGTGGCCCAGCGCAAAGCTTTGGGTGATGGCAAAGGCGAAGATGGCGGCCAGGCCCAGGTTAAAGGTTATGGTGGTGGCAATGCCGGAGAATCGGGCCAGCATGGCCAGCAGCACATAGCCAAAGTAGTAGTAGCTAATGCCATAGCCTGCCAGCCACGGGTCTTGTGGCGGAAAGGTGGTCGAGTTGAAGACGCCGTTGATGAAGGCGATTTCCATGGGTTTTTCTGTGCCCGAGATGTCGGGGTTATGGGCGCGTATGATGGCCCAGCCCGCCATTGCCAGCAGAAAGAGTGTTTCGATGCCCAGTGCATGCCGCCAATGTGTGCGCAGGTGTGCAAGGGCCTGACGCGGGCGGCCCAGGCTCAGGCTAAATCCCAGCATCAGCAGCAGGGCCAGCACGCTGCCGCCCAGGTCGTTGCGCAGCAAGCCCAGGCTGGCTCCTAACCATAGCACATAGCCGGTAAGTAGCAATCCCAGGGCTTTGGCAAAGGCCAGGCCGCGGTCGGGCAGTCCGCGCAAGAGTCGCCAGGCCAGGGGCCAGGCTGCCAGGCCGATGAGTTCGAGGGTGAGCCAGAATTTAAGGAAGTGAAGCATGGTTGATTTGGGCAAATTTCATAATGCGATGGTTGTCGGCATCGGCCACCCAGAGACTGCCCTGGGGACCGGTGGTGATGCCATTGAGGTAGCCGAATTCGCCCGGGCCCGAGCCAAATTGTCCGAATGCAGCTTGGGCTTTGCCTTGGGCATCCCACACCAGCACGCGCCAGCCGGTGGGGTCGGTGGCGTAAACCAGGTTGTTTTTGTCTACGGTCAGGTAGGGTTTCATCAGGATGTCTTGGCTTTCCCAGCCGGGAACGGGCCAGGATTTGATGAATTGATAGTCGGACGAGAATTTTTGGATGCGCAGATTCCAGGTGTCGGCCACATAGATGTTGCCTGCCCTGTCTACAGCCAGGCCCACTGGTTCATCGAAGTAGCTGTCATCCAGGCCAGCTCCGCCAAATTGTGTTATTGCTTCGCCGTCGGGCGTGAAGACCTGCACCCGTTTGTTGCCTGTATCGGTCACCAGTAGTTTGCCGTCGGGCGTGAAGGCCAGGGCGCGCGGGCCCCAGAATACGCCCATCTGCCCTAACTGGCCGTCGGTGGAAATGAATGCACCCCAAGCGGTGAGGAATTTGCCCTCGGGCGTGAATTTTTGGATGCGATGATTCCAGGTGTCGGCGACAAAGATGTTGCCGTCCGGGCCAATGGCTACATCCCAGGGTTCGTTGAATTGGCCTTGCTCGGTGCCAAAGCTGCCCCAGGTTGCTATTTCGGCGCCTTGCGCGTCCAGCACCACCAAACGATGGTTGCTGGTATCGGCTACGTAGATGCGCCCATCTGCGGCCACTGCCATGTTGCGTGGGTGGTTGAACTGTCCGGGCCCACCAAAAATCTGCTCTGCTTGCACGTCGATGTATTTATCCAAAAAATCATCGCTGTCTTCTTGGGCCTGGGCCAAAGCGGGTAAGGTGGTCAAATCCCACACTTGCGCGGCTATGTCTTTGCGTACGAACATCACAAAGTGATCTGCGGGCGTCCAATCGGCAATGGGTTGCTGATATTTGCGATACAGGATGACGTTCCACACTGCCGTGCGTTTTTCTTTGTTGGTGATCCATTCTTTTAGCAAGGCCAGGCCTTTTTTCTGGCTGCCGTTCGCTTGCGGTTCACCATCTCTGAATTGTTTGTAGGTTTCTCGGGGCCACCAAATTTGTCGGTATTCGGTGCGATAGTAATTTTTGCCCAGGAATGGTTTGGCTTTGTCCTCGTTTTCGATGCCTACCAGAATGACCGGTTTATCTTTGAGTGCTTCGCGGGTGACGCTGGCTCCGATGAAGGTTTTGTTGGGGAAGTCGCGGAAATACCACTCGAAGGGCCAGGTGGTTTGATCGTCGTAAACGAAATCCAGTGCATTTTCGCCCACAGTTTTGCGGGAGATTTCTTTGAGGTCGTTGACGACAATTTTAATATCGGGCGCGCCATGTGCGTAGACGATCGGTTCGGTGGGATAGTCGTAGTTGATGTAGTTGAGGTTGAACGCGGTGCGCAGGGAGAAGAGTATCGGTAGTCCCAGCAGGCCTAGCAGGATGAGGCGGGTACTTTGCTCCCAGCCCTGTTCTTGTGTTTTGCGATACAGGTAGTAGCCAAACAGGAGCAGGGCCACAACGCCCAGCAGTACCGACATGGTTTGTGTCAAGGCTTCTAGCGATTTGCCCTGGAATGGTTTTTGTTTCAGGATTTGGTAAAGTACTGCTAACCAGATGGGCGCGCCTAGCAGCAGCCACAGGCCACCCTGTGCCCGAACCGCGTGCCAGTTTATTTGTTTTAGCTTCCAGGCCAGCCACCAGCCTCCCAGCAAGGCCATGGGCACAGCAAAATGGGTGCTGAGCCAGGGCATTTTTTCCCCTGCCCAGGTGTAAGCGCCCCAGGTGAGGATGTTCCACCACACCAGATACAGAATCCATTGGTCTCGCAGTGTTGCCGGGCCCGATAGTTCATCAGTGGGGGCGGCATCCAGTTTGCGCCGCTGCATTAAGCGTAGGATGACACCAATGCTGGCCAGACCGCTGAGCAACATCGGCAAAAATTCATAGAGTGGCACAATGATGAGATAGTAGTACCATGGCTGGTCGCCGCGGGCCACGCCTTGCTGGCTAAGCCAGTAGCCTAACGAGCCCACCAGGCCTGTGGCTGCACCGCCGCCATTGGTGAAAAAGGTGGTAAAGAAGAGCAGCATCAATCCGTAATACAGGCCCCAGCCTCCGGCATAGGCTGGTAGTGTGCCTTGGCGCAGTGTCCACAAAATGCCCAGTAATGAGAAGAGTAGCCACATGGCGAAAAAGACAGCCGCGGCAATCAGGGTATCTTTGTTCAATGGGTTTGTTAAGTTCAGCGAGGAGGGATTGCCGCCGAACATTTTGATGAAGAATGCGGCAAAGAGCGGGCCCGAGAGGGTAATCACCCACACTGTCGCCTCGAATGCTCGCCAATCAGCAAATTTTCGTGCATCGTACCCCTTGAACAGCAGCCAGAAAGCTGCGGTCAGCAATAATGCGCCCACCAGCACCAGTGGCCAAACAGTGAAACCCATGCTGTGGCTTTTGACCATTTCGCCCATGGGGGCATGAATGGATTCGTACATGGGATAAACCAATGCCAGTGCGCCTGTGCCCAGCAGGCCAAAGAAGGGCCATTTTTGATTGCCCTGTTGCCATTTTTCGGTGAGTAAGCGCCACATCAGGCCCAGCACTAAAAAGCTGATGAGAATGATGACATAAATAAACGCTACCTCTTTGGTGGTGTATAGCAAACCCAGCATCGCAGCCATGATGATTAGCCATTTGACATCTCCTTTTTGGATGTACTGGAAGATGGTGATGATGACTGCCAGTGCAAAGAAGATGGCGTACATGTCGTGACGAATGTAGCGGCTATGAAAGATCATGGTGGGGGAGAAGGTGAGCAGGGCTGCGGCTAGAAATGCGCCCCATTTGCCCAGCCAGGCCCGGGCAAACCACAGCATGGCTATCACACCTGTACCCAATAGCACCACGGGGAATCGGGCCGAAAAGTCGCTGGGCCCGAAGATGAAATAACTCAGTGCCGTGGCATGAAAAAGCAATGGCCCGTGCATAAGCGGGTCGTGCCGGAAGCCCGCGCCCTCGTAAAGATGGTAGCTGTACATGGTGTGCAAGCTTTCATCGTGGCCGATGACGCGCACACCCACATCATAAACGCGCAGCACAAAAGCCACCAGAACCAGGGCAATCCAGGCCAGTTTTTCCCAGTTGAGGCGCAGATATAGCACTGCCGGGGCATCGAGGAGCGATGTGTTTGGGAGGTCTTGAGTCGTTTTTGCGGTCATGGGGCAGGGTGGGGGTGAATGTGTTGGGTGATGGCTGATGGGTGGGTTAATCGGGGAGGGTCAGCAGCAGTTTACGCCACCAGCGCCGCGGGCGTGACTGTTGGCGTTGGTAGTCCCGGGCCAGGGCTTGGGCCACCTCGTGCAGGGGTTTTTGCAGATGGCGGGTGGTTTCGTCATCTTGTCCTTGGCCCAAGGTGACGCGCGGGTAAGCGATGTAGGGGCGGGGGTGGAAGAAGGTGGGGCGCAGGGTGCGGATGAGGGCCGCGGTGCGCTGAATCTCGGCCATGCTTTGGCCTGGCATGCCTACCATCACATAGGCCCGCACGTTGATGCCGTAGCGTTTGGCCGCGTTGACCACTTGGGGCAGATAGGCCAGGTAGGTGGCCGCGTGCGCTGCATCGGCTACGCGGCCAATGCGCACTAATTCGTCGGGGTCGCCCGATTCGATGCCCAGTTTGATGGTGCTGCAATGGGCCCGAGCCAGGGTTTTGAGCAGGGTTGCATCAAAGTGTTCTGGTCTTGATTCGCATTCCCATGGGGTGTGAAAGCCGCGGCGGATGAGGATTTCGGCGACATCTCGAGCCCAAGTGCGGTCTGCGGCAAAGACTGGGTCGCGGGCCATGATGCGCGGTGGTTGGAATGTTTGTTCCAGCCACAGCATTTCTGCGGCTACCTGTGCGGGTGGGCGTAGCCGCCGCGAGCGCCCCTGGACTCGCACGTAAGCGCAATAGCTGCAAAAGTCATCGCAGCCCCGCGAACCGAAAAGGGTGAGAAAATGATAGTTTTGCCAAGGCACTGCTTGCCATGCGGGCCGCGGCAGTTTGTGCGGAAATTTGAGCAGGCCCGCGTAGTTGTGGTCTTGGGGCAGCAGTTCATTGGCTTTGATGCGTCCTGGGGGGGGGAGCGGGCCTGAAATCAATGTGGCAAAGGCCAACTCCGGGTCGCCCAGCAGCACATGGCTGGCTCCCGATTTTAGCAGCTCGTCGGCATGAAAGCGGATGCCCGGGCCCAGGGCGATGATGGGCATCTCGGGAAAGGTTGTGCGCAGGCTTGCGAGGGCTGCAACATCGGCAGGCAGTGTGCCCCAACTGGTGTAGACGCCTAAAACGTCGGTGTGGGTTTGTTGCAGGCGGGCCAACACCGCTTCCTGGTTCAAGTTTTCTCCCACCGCGTCGATGAGGTCGCCTGGCAGGCCAGCTTGTTGTAAAGTAGCCAGCATGACCGCCAGGGTGTGGGGTGGGTATAGAAATCCCGTGGAGCGCGCGCCAAAACCGGCTGTGCCCTCACGGTTTGCCATCAAGTCGGGCAAAGAGGGGGGATTCAGCAATGTAATCTTCATTTATTCATTTCCTGTGGCAGGAGCAGGGCCTGCCCAACGTGAATATGACAACAGAAGAATTTTACCGCAACATGTCAATTATTGAAACAAATGGCAGTGAGGTCTCTGCTTGCAGCAGCGTAGCGGTTGGGGTTTGGAAGGCGGATGTTGGACGGGGGAGGGTTGAAGGTTGGGAGGGGCGCGGTTCAAGGTTTGGAGGTTGGGCGCCCGGCGCGGGCGGCGGGAAGGCGGGGCTTTTGTGTTGGATTTGGAGATTGGTGGCGGTAGATGGCGATTGAGCGGGCGCGTATGCCCCCTCCCGGCCTCCCACCGTTTCGGCTGGGGCCTCACGGTGGGAGGGGCTGGCGGTTGACTGCGAGACGCTGCCCGCGGATGGCTCCCCAGCCCCAGCGGGGCTTTGCAATGGTAGCCCGTGGCTTCAGCCGCGGGCGGAGGCGTGTGGGCGTACACGCGGGCGCATGATGCGCGGGCGGGCAACCCGCCGAGTCTCAGACGCGCCTTTCCTTTTTGTCTTTTACCGCCTCCGCCTATGTCGCGCCTATCTTCCGTCCAGCAATTTCTGCTGTAAATTTTTAAAATAAAGTAACGACTAACGTACCCGATTGCAATCACCACAAAGACACTAAGAACACCAAGCATTTCAAAACTTTTTCTTTCTTTGTGCCTTTGTGGCTTCGTGTCCTTGTGGTTTCTAGCCGGGCTACCTTAGTAGTAACAATCTGTCAATCTCATCGTGCCTCACGTCATCACGCATCACCACTTCATTCAAGGAGCAAACCATGGCCTTATCCCGACGACAACTTCTGGGCCTGCAACTCCGGGGAGCGTCCCCCACGACTCCCGCTGCCTCCGACCCCGACATCCATCTGCTTAATCGGGCCACCTGGGGCCCGCGGCCAGCAGATGTTGCCCACATCAAACAAATAGGCCGAGATGCCTGGCTGGAAGAACAACTGCATCCTCAAAGTATTGATGACACCGACTTTGAACATCTTGCAGCTCCGCAACTGGCCCTGTTCAATATGTCGCGCCACGACCTTTATGGCCTGAACAATTATTATGGTCGTGTCGAATCTACCTTGATCGAACTCTTTATTCTGCGGGCAGTCCACAGCAAACGACAACTGCTGGAGCGTATGGTCGAATTCTGGTCAGACCATTTTAATATTCCTTCCGGCGACGAACCGGGCGATCTCATCCCCTACTACCGAGATGCCATTCGCCAGCACGCTCTGGGAAAATTCAAGGATATGCTCATGGCTGTGGTCAAAAGCCCGGCCATGCTCATCTATCTGGATGGTGCTTACAACGTGGCTGAGCATCCCAACGAAAACTACGCACGAGAATTGCTGGAACTGCATACTCTGGGTGTAGATGGCGGCTACACCGAGCAGGATATCCGCGAAGCTGCCCGTGCCCTTACCGGCTGGACGACACATCCTCGCACCAACAACGGTTTTTATTTTTCGCCCGAGGAGCATGATACCCGTCCCAAAACAGTGCTAGGCCACAAAATGCCCGCGGGCCGCGGCATTGAAGATGGTTTGCACTTGCTGATGATTGCTGCCAACCATCCTTCTACAGCCCGGCATCTTAGCTTCAAACTCTGTCGCCGCTTTGTTAGCGACAATCCTCCAGATAGCCTGGTGGCCAGCACCGCCCGCATTTGGCAGCAAACTCAGGGCGAAATTGTGCCTGTCATGCGCCACATCTTCAGCTCCCATGAATTCTATGCTGCCACCCAACAGAAAATGCGTCGTCCCCTCAACTATTTCATCGGTGCACTGCGGGCCACGGGCGCACGCTATCTGCGTAACTGGTCCATCGAAGAAATTTTCATCGAACTGGGGCAACGCCCCTATGGCTGGGGCCCGCCCAACGGCTACCCCGATACCGCCGAAGCCTGGATTTCTACCGGCGGTCTGCTGGCCCGCTGGAATTTGGCCACCTTCCTCACCCAGGATGTCCACTTCCGCCGCGAAGGCTCCTGGGGCTGGCGTTCACAACTTCATCAGCGCATCCCGCCCCCGGGCGAACCTGGCGGCCCCACCACCGCGGGAGAGCTGGTGGATGCTGTCGCGTCCGAAGTCTTCGGCGCTCCCCTCTCGGGCGCAGCGCGAAATCAATTTGTGCAATTTGTGGCCCCCACCGGAGCCAGCACAGCATTAAGCGCCCGCGTCTTCACCAAAAACATGCCTGTCCTCATGGGGCTAATGCTGGCCTCACCCATGTATCAATGGTACTAATTATGAACAACCTTACTCGACGTCACTTCCTCAAAGCTGCAGGCGTTGCCGGCCTGCTGGGGGCCAGCCATCAGCTTTTTCCGGGATGGAAACCCAGCATTGCACTGGCTTCCGGGCAGGGTGTGAGCGCCCCGCGCGACATTCTGGTCAACATCTTTTTGCGCGGCGGCATGGATGGCTTGAGCGCGGTGGTTCCCTACGGCGAGGGTGGGCAATACTACAACGTGCGCCCCACCATTGCCGTGCCCGCGCCTGATAGCAAAATTCGCAGCGCGGTGGATCTGGATGGTTTTTTCGGGTTGCATCCCGCCTTAGCCCCATTGGCCCCCATCTATCAACAAAAAGATCTTGCCATCGTGCATGCCTCGGGCCTGGTGCATGAAACCCGCTCCCACTTCGACGCCCAACACTTCATCGAATTTGGCATTCCCGGCGACAAAACCACCCCCACCGGTTGGATTGGTCGCCACCTGTCCAGCACATCGCAGTCCAGCGACTCTGACTTTCGCGTTGTGGGCGTTGGTGACTTTATGCCCGATTCACTGCGCGGGCCCGTGACACCCCTAGCTCTGCGCAGCATCGCCGACTTTAGTCTGCAAGGCCGCGCAGATATCTTGCCCGACATGCAAAAAATGCTCAAAAGCCTCTACACCGCGTCCGGGCCCGCCGACCCTCTTAGCCAACAATCCAAAATGGTTTTTGAAGCCATTGCCACCATGGAACGCCTGGCCGCACATCCCTACAAACCAGCCCACGGCGCACAATACCCCGAAGATGACGAAGGGGAAGGGTTTGGACTGGCGATGCGTCAGGTTGCCCAGCTCATCAAAGCAGATATCGGCCTGGAAGTTGTCAGCCTTGATTTTGGTGGCTGGGACACTCACGAAGCTCAGGGAACCATGGATGGCTATCTGAACGAAAATTTGGACGTTCTCGGGCGTGGACTCAATGCGCTCTACACCGATTTGGGCGACATCATGGCTCGCGTAATCATTGTAGTCATGAGCGAATTCGGACGTACCATCGATGAAAATGGTAGCCAGGGAACAGATCATGGTCACGGTAACGCCATGTTCTTGCTGGGCGGCGGTGTTCGTGGCGGGCAAGTTTATGGGCGATGGCCCACCTTGGCGCCCGAGGCCCGAGATGATGCCGACGATCTCGCCATCACCACCGACTACCGCCATGTACTGGCCGAAATGCTGAAACGACGCCTCGACAGTCCTGCCATCAGCACCATCTTTCCCAACTTCACGCCCAAGCCTCTCAACATTTTCGAGAGCCGCTAAGCACTTGGCATCCCGATAGTGAGCGCATCAATCTCCATTATTCCGTTCATCCCTTGCGCCAGCAAGTCTGCACGAGATGAACCGTTTTCAGACCAGGAGCAATCTTCATGAAACTTTCTCGTCGTCTCCGACCTATTTCATTCTCCTTACTCATCTTAGCCCTGATGTTGGCCATCGGTGGCGGATTCTACGCTGCTGCACATCCTGCCAGCGCCCAATCGGGTCCGGGCCAACAAGCCATTGAAATTGCGGCGGCACAGCCCGATATTGCCAAAACGCTGACATTCTTCCCTCATTGGTCTGCCGAAGCCGAAGTTGATGATCCTGATGAAAACATCTGGCACGTTGTTTTCTTCCAGGATCAATCTCAGGAAGACTGGCTGGGTGAAGCATCGGTGGATTTGGATGACGGTAGCATCCTGGAGTACTACATTCCCATCTTTCTTACGCCCGAAGAAGAAGCGCAGCAGCGCGCCGAGGTCGAGGAATTGGTCTTGTCCGATGAACAAATTTTGGCCCTGTTGGGTAATCTCGATGACTGGGACAAGTTTTCCTACTACGACCCCTGGGAGGTCGTCTGGCGTGTGCAATTTGAACATGGCCTGGATGCCTGGGCTGCCGATGTCAGAAAAAATGATGATGAACGCTGGTTTATTGAGCGAATTATTGATCCCTACGCCCTTACTGCGGAGCAAAAGCAGCGTTCCGATCACGACAAAGCCATCGAATTGGCGGCCGAATCGAATAAAGTGTGGAAAGTGTTGGAAAATATCGACAACTGGTCGGCCCTCTCGTCGCCACTGACTGATGATCAGTGGGGGGTGTCGATTTTTACTCGCGGCCGCGAAATTTACTATCTCCGAGTGGACATAAATGCTTGGAGGATTTTGGAAGAGGGGTCAGTGCGCAGCACAACCACTACTTATTTTCCTTACCATGTTCGCCACTGAGCTCACCGTGCTTCCTCTCGTTGCTCCCCGGGGCTTCCTCGCCAGCTCCGGGGAGCAGTCAGCAGTGGGAGGGGCGCCCGCGTGCCTTCGCCCGCGGCTAAAGCCACGGGCTACCGCTGCCAAGCCCCGTTGGGGCTGGTCGGGGTGCCAGGCATCCGCCCATCATCGCCCCCTCCCCGGCCCTCCCCCGCCCGCTCATTTTCCATCGCTCGCGGGGGAGGGAGCCATCCGCGAGCAGCGTTTCGTAGTCAAGCGCCAGCTCCTCCGTCAAAAAACCGTGTCCCGGCGAGTCTGCGACTCGGCGGGTTGACCGCGCGTCCGCCATCATGCGCCCGTGTGCCCGCGTGTACGCGTCGCTCATCTTCGCCCGCGGCTGAAGCCACGGGCTACCGTTGCCAAGCCCTGTCGGGGCTGCCCCCTCAGTGGGCCAGAGGTCAGAGGCCAGAGGGTCAGTGGTCAGCGGGCCAGTGAGCAGCGGTAAACCGCCAGCCCCTCCCACCGTGAGGCCCCAGCCGAAACGGGGGGAGGCCGGGAGGGGGGCAAAGGCGCCC
>Ga0256914_1001508_pt1 | contig 20821 bp, 8 predicted proteins | sample HulkmetaG_FD_191571 | JGI IMG/M metagenome (GOLD analysis project Ga0256914, IMG submission 191571) | Hydrothermal chimney microbial communities from Main Endeavour vent field at the Juan de Fuca Ridge, Pacific Ocean - Hulk | ecosystem: Environmental > Aquatic > Marine > Hydrothermal vents ... | reverse complement strand
ATCGAGCTGCATCCGCAGTCCTGGATGTTCGACGTGATCTACTTTCCCCACCCGAAGGGAAAGCTGGTCGGCGAGAGCTTCACCCTCCGGTTCCAGACCGTCGAGATGCGCGAGCCGATCGAGGTGCGCGTCCGCGTGAAGGAACGCTGACGGGAACCCGGCGCGTGGGTGCCCTCGCCCCGGTGCGAAGCCTGGTCTACGGCCTTGCCGAGCCGCAGCAGGCGGCGGAGGCCGGCCGGCTCGGCGTCGACGGCGTGATCGTCCACGTGGGAGAGGGAGACCCGCCCCGCGTCTCCGCGGCGCGGGCCGCCGAGGTCGCGGCCGCCCTGCCCCCGCTCGTGGTGCGGCTCGCCCTGCTCGATCCGGGGCATCTCCTGCCGCCCGGGTTCGCCGGGGCGGTCACCAACCCGGTCCAGGCGCGTCCCGGGGGGGCCGGCGTGCGGATCGTGCGGCTCGCCCACGGCCGGGCCGACCCGGACCAGGTGCCGGAGGACGCGGATGCCGCCTGGGTCCGTCCGCGGAGGGAGGGAACCTCGTCCGCCACCCGCTACGAGTGGCGCCGGCTCGAGCGCCTCGCCCTCGTCCTGCCGCTGCTGCTCGAGGTGCCGGACGGCGCCGGGGGCGTCGAGCCCGTGGTCCGCCTCGGCCGGCCCCACGGCGTCGTCTTCGCCGACGCGGTCCGCTTCGCCCCGGGCATCATCGACCTCGACGCCCTCGAGCGCTGCCTCGCCGTCGTCGCCCGCCTCAACAAGCTCGCCCTTTCGGGCTGACGTTCGTTTGCGGCGGTGGTGCCGCAACGAGGGGAGGGAAGGGCGTTGACGGCGGGGCCGCCCCCGGTCTGGAATGGCCCTGGTGGGTGCTCCCAGGGGAGGTTTTCCATGAACGATCGGTGGTCCCTCGTTCGCGCCTCGGCGGCGCTGCTGGTCTTCGGGCTCCTCGCGGCGGGCTTCCTGCCGGTCGGGGCGGCGGGGCCTGCGGGGGGGCGGGAGGAGGTGGAGGTCCGGCTCGTCCAGGTTCCGTTCGTCGTCGTCGATCCGCGGTCGGGGAGCCGCCGGTCGGTGCGGGGGATCACCCTCGAGGACCTGCGCGTCCGGATCGACGGGGAAGAGGTTCCGCCGGAGCGCCTGGCGGAGTTCCGGCTGGACGAGGTCTGCGGACCGGACGCCGTGCCGCCGGCGCGGGAGGGTGCGCCGTCCGGGAGGCTCGTCGTCCTGGTGGCCGACTTCAACTACCTGGACACGCGGGGGCGGGAACTCGCCGCGCGGGCGATCGAGGCCCTCGCCGACCGGGTGGAGCGGGAGGGGGCGGGAAGCACCCGCTACAAGGTCTACGGGATCACCCGGGAGGTCGTGCCCTACACCGCCGGGGCCACCGCCGACCCGGCAGAGCTCCGCCGGGCCGCCGGGCTGGTCCGGCGGGCGGCATGGCACGTCGCCCTGGTGCGGCCGGGGGAGGCGGAGGGACCGGACCTGGCGGCGGAGGTGAACTTCCTCGCCGAGGGGCCGGTGGCCGAGTTCCGGCGGGTCGTCGACCGGATGGCGACCCTCTTCCACCGGAACATCGGGACGGCACCCCACCGTGCGGCGCCGGGGATCGGGGACGACACGAGCGGAAACCGGGACCGTTCCGCGGCGGAGAAGGACGCCCGCGAGCTGCGGGACTGGGCGAAGGGGGAGGTCGACCGGGCCCAGTCCGGGATGTTCGACCTGTGGGCCGACGCCCGGCAGCGGCACCGGCCGGCGGCGTCCCTGGCGGCCCTGCGGGCGATCCTGCTGGCCAACGGGGAGTGGCCGGGCTGGAAGGGGCTGGTGCTCTACACGTCCGAGGCGTTCCGCTACGCGGACGAGCAGCGCCAGCGGATGGAGATGGACCGCACCCTGGACGCGGCCCGGGGGAACTTCGTCGTCTGGACCGTCGACGCGGGAGGGCTCTCCCGGACCCCGCGGGCCGGCGCCGGGGAGGGCACCGGCCTCGCGCTGCTCCCCACCTCGCTGCTCTCGTCCCTGGCCCGGGACACGGGCGGCGAGGTGCTTCGCCGGACCGGCGACCTGTCCCTCGCGTGGCGGCAGCTCGAGGAGAAGCTGTCCTGTTACTACCTGCTGTCCGTTCCGCTGGAGGGAAGGGAGAGCGGCGGACACGTCGCGGTCGACGTGCGGCTGGACACCGGCCGGAGGAAGGATCTCTGGGGACTCCGCGTCGAGCAGCCGGGAAGGGTCCTCCTGGAATCCCCCCGGGCACGGCTGCTTCGCCGGCGCGTGGCCGCGCTCCTGAATCCGGGGGACTTCCCGCGTCCGCGGGTGACGGTGGAGGCGTCCCTGCCCGGCGCGGAGGGGACCGGCCTCCGGGTGCGGGTGCGGCTCGCGGATCTCTCGTGGGAACCGTTCCGGGGAGAGGGTGGGGGAGTGATCGCCCGGCTGCTCGTCGACGCGATGGCCGAGCGGGTGGAGGCGACCGGGGAAGAGGTCGCCTGTCGGCTGGACGCCGGGAAGGACGGCCGACTCGTCGCCTGGCTGGCCCGGCGGCCCGCCCCGGGTGACCGGCGCGAGCTGGTCGCCCGGGTTCCCTGTGGAGAGCTGGCGCCGGGAAGCTACCGGCTCCGGGCCGCGGTGACCGACCTGGTCGGGGGGGAGATCGGGGGCGCCCTCGGGATCGCCCGGGTGGCCGGCCGCGACGCGCCCGGCGGTGACCTGCGGGTGCTCGCGGTCTCCGGGCGGGACCTCGCGTGGAGTCCCGGCGACCGGGCGGCGCGACGCGACCGGGAGCGTCGGGCCTGGCGGGAGGTGGTCGACGGCCGCGTCGATGCCGGGGACCGGCTGCTCCTCGCCTGGAGGGCGCCGAGCGCGGCCTGGCGACGGGTCCAGGTGGCGGTGTTCCGGCTCCGCGGCGAGGAGGAACCGCCGGAGATCTCCCTGGTGATTCCGCCGGCGAGGGTGCGCGTGACCGGCGAAGGGCCGGGAGCGATGGCCCGGGTCGAGGTGCCGGAGTACACGCTCGAGACCGGGCGTTTCATGTTCGTCCTCCTCGCCCCGGGGATCGACCCGGCGGCGTGGGTGCGGAACCCGGGGGCGGCCGATCCGGGGCAGAACGTCGTTCGCGGGGGCGTCGTTCTCGAGGTCCGGTAGCGCGCCGCGGCCCTGGCGGGAAGGGCGACGGGGCTCCCGGCGCCAGGAAAAGGGGGAGGCCCCGCGCCAGGGGGTGGGACGCGGGGCCTCCGGGTGCTCGAGGTTGACGTGGCTCCCTGTCAGGGGCAGGAGCCTCCCAGCTGCTGTGGCAGGTCGCAGTCGCCGAGGCCGGTCGCCTCGGGACGCTCGTGGTCGGACCCTTCCCTGTGGTCCTTCCCGTAGGAGCCCTCGACGTCGTCTGCCTGGCCGACGACGACGAAGTAGAGCATCTCGCCGGGGGCCGGGTTCCCCGGGTCGAACGTCGCCCTCCCGGTGGCGCCGAGGTGGCAGGCGACGTCCGTCCAGGCGAGGGCTCCCTGGATCGGGGAATGGCCCCAGTAGATCGCGTGGTCGATCGCGCCGCAGGCCGGCAGGTAGTCGACGACGAGGCCGGTACCCCCGTCTTCCGCCCGGGCCACGGTCAGCGGGTCCCCGGCCGGGGATGCCTCCTGGGGGTTCGGGGGCACGCCGGGGTCGCACTCGGAGGGAACCCACGCGTTCGATACCGTGATGTCGTCCACCCACCAGCCGGCCTTCGTCACGCCCCCGTCGCTCGAGATCCGGAACCGGAGCTTCACCTCCTTGCCGGAGTAGGCGGCGAGGGACCCGGTCCACGGGTCCGTCGTGTACTGCGGGTCGGCGTTCTCGTGGGAGAAGACGGTGTTCCCGGAGGAGGTCGGGAAGCCGCACTCGTTGCCGGAGTACGCGAGCCCGTCCGGGTAGTTGACCGTATCGAGGTACTGCCAGTCATCGAAGGACGGTCCCTCGGCGACCTCGACCCGGCCGGCGTCGTAGTTCGTCTCGATGTCGTACTTCGCGTGGAAGCTGAGCACCGGGTTGGCGTCGAGCCGGATCACCGGGGTGGTCAGCGCGGCGCAGGTGTCGTTCCCGTAGTTGCCGGTCGCGTAGACCGCCGGACCCGCGTGGCCGCCGGTGGCGTCGACCTTCCAGGGGTCCTCCGCCTCGAGCTTCGCCTCGCCGTTGTCGCCGGCGTCGTCCGCCCAGGTTCCCAGCTCGTCCGGGCCGGTCGGCGCGGACGAGGCGTAGACCTCGTTCGCATCCTCCGCGCCGCTGATCGAGTCGGTCGCCCGCACCAGGTAGTGGTAGCGCGTGCCGCTCGCGAGGGCGTCGTGGTCGCGCCAGGAGGTCCCGGTGATCCCGGCGGCGACCAGGTTGGCGTCCGTCGGCTCGACCGGGAGGGACGTGCTGCGCCATACCCGGTAGGTGATCCTCCCGCCGCACCAGGCGTGGGCGGCATCCCAGGCGACCTCGAGGGTGCACGTCTCGTCCTGCGGGTTCGAGACCGACGAGACGCCGCCGAACTCCGGCGCCTCCCGGCAGGCCCCGGTGGTCTCCGCGCTCGCCTCGTTGGAGTCGTGCCCCTCGCAGTTCCTGAACGAGCGGACGACGTACCAGTAGGTGACGCCGCCGGAGACCGTGTCGTCGAGGTACTCGGTGGCGGTTCCGGGCGCGGTCCCGACCTGCGTCCAGGGGCCGCCCTCGTGGAGCGATCGATACACGCGGAACTCGTCGATGTCCTCCTGGGGCAGCGACCAGGTCAACCGGATCGCGTTGTCCCCGGCCGCCTCGGCGGCGAGGTCGTCGGGAGAGAGCGGGTACGAGAGCTCGACGTCGAGCTCGACGGGACCGTCCGTGGCCGTCACCTCCCGCGTCTCGCTGCAGTAGCCCGGCATCGACCAGGTGAAGTGGTAGGTGTGTCCCGGGCGGACCAGCCAGTGGTAGATTCCCCGGTCGTCGGCGCGACGGGGCTCCTCGCCGTGCGTGAGCGAGATCTCCTGCACCGAGACCTCCGCCGGGAGAGGCTCGCCGGTCCGGGCGTCCGTCACCTTGCCGCGCACCTGGGGGCCGTGGAGCGTCTTGTCGAGGAAGAACTGCCAGGCGACCCGCTGGCGCTCGACGGTCACGTCCCGCCAGGTGTCGTAGTCGGGCTGGAAGCCGCTGGAGTTCGCCTCGATCACGTAGGCGTAGGTGCCGTACTTGCCGTACTGGGTATCGAGGCTGCCGCCGTCCGCCTCGTAGATCGTCGACCAGACCGGGCCGACCCGGTACTGCCCGGTCTGCCCCTGGTCGTTCTCCAGCATCGAGTTGAGCTCCCGGGCGATCGCGTCCATCGCGTCCATCTCGTCCGGGTCGAAGCAGCCGTAGGAGTACATGATGTACTCGCCGTAGGTGTGGTAGCTGAGGGCGAAGAGGGCCCGGGCCATGTCGTTGGCGGCGAGCATTCCCTGCGTTTCCGGCTCGGAGGCGGGGGAGGGGCCGCGGTTCGTGTCCGAGGAGCAGCTTCCCGACGACCCGTTGCACGCGTTCCAGATGAAGGGGTAGTTCCGGTTCGGGTCGACGGCGCAGTTCGGGCGGCGGTTGCGCCGCCAGTAGGAGTCGTGGGTGAAGACGTACATCGCGCCGTCCGGGTTCTCGATCGGCACGATGTAGATGTTGATGTTGTCGACCCACTCGGTGACCCTCGGGTCGGACCCGTACCGGGTGACCAGGTACTCCAGCATGTCCCGGGCGATCTCGGGGGTCATCACCTCGCGGGCGTGGTGCTGGGCATCGAAGATGAACGTCGGCCGGTCGTTCGGCTCGTCGACGTCCTTCGTGATCTTGACGAGGTACTGCCGGTGGCCCTCCCACATCTCGGAGGGCTCCTTCAGCGTGATCTTCTTCGCGATGTCCGGGTGGTCGGCGACGAGCTGGTCGACGAACGCCTCCATCTCGACCGGGTCGGTGTACTGGTCGAGGCCGCGCGTCGCCTCGGTCGAGGTGTTCGTTCCGCGGACCGTCCAGGTGAACCCGGCCTCCGCGAGCAGTTCCAGCTCCTCGTCGGTGACGACGAGCCCGACGGCACCCGTCCGGGGGTTCTCGCCGGCGACGTCCAGGTGGTGATCGAGGATCCACTCCACCTGCCCCGGAGTCGGTTTCTCCACCTCGATCCACGTCTTCCTGGCCGGTGGCGTGCCGGCGACGCCGATGCCGACGAGCGCGAGGACGAGCAGCAGGACGAGCAGCGGGCGAGCGGTGCGGACCACGGCGAACGACCTCCCTCCGGCGTCACCGCTCCCCCCGGGCGAACGGGACGCCGCGAGGAAGATACGCCGCGGCCCCGGCCTCCCGGGTGGCGGATCGCATCCCGGGCGCGGGGAATCCGCAGCACGAAATCCGGGAAGGCCTTGACCCCGGGGCCCCCGCCCGTCAACCGGGAGGCGTCCCGGGAGTGGCGCCCTCCCGCGGCGCCGCCCGCCGGGCGGGGCTCTTCCGCTTGAGCTTGCGCCCGCACCAGGGACAGGCCCGCCAGCGGACGGAGACGCCCCAGCCGCAGGAGGGGCACGGCACCTTGAACTCCACGTCCCAGGAGAGCCGCTCGCGGCAGTGGGGACAGAAGCGGGCGTAGAGGGGAACCGCCCTGCGGCAGGAGGGACAGCGGCCGCGGGAGATCGCCGGCTCGCGGCCCGGGCGGTGCCGCTGGAACCGGGTGCCGCACCAGGCGCAGTACTGCCAGGTGGCGCTCCGCTCCCACCCGCAGCGGGGGCACCGGCCGGGGAGGTGGTCCGCCCAGACCAGGCGCTTCCGGTCGGCGCACTCCGGGCAGTAGCGCATGTGGGTGATCAGGTCGGCGCCGCAGGTGGAACAGACACGGCGGATGTCGTAGTAGGCGTCGAGGAGCTGCTCGAGGGAACGGCCGCGCCGGCGGATGCCCGCCTCGAGGAGCGCCCGCTTGAACGCCCCCATCGAGGCGAACCGCCCCCGGGGATCCCGGGCGAGGGCCCGGAGCAGGATCGGGCGCAGCGCCTCCGGGAGCTGGGTGAGCTGCCGGGCGAGCCGGCGGCGGTCGAGCCGCAGGATCCGGTAGGCGATGATCGCCGTCTTGGCCTCGCCCCAGGGGATCTTCCCGGTGATCATCTCGTAGAGCAGCACCCCGAGGGCGAAGATGTCCGAGCGCGGGGTCGCCCGGCCGCGCATCTGCTCGGGCGGCATGTAGGCGAGCGTCCCCGCCGCCGACCCGGTCTGGGTGGTCAGGCCGAGGTCGCGCGCGATCCCGAAGTCGCAGACGATCGGCCGCCGGGTCCGCCGCTCGAGGATCACGTTGTTCGGGGTGAGGTCCCGGTGGACGAACCCTTCCGCGTGGATCGCCCCGAGGGCATCGGCGATCTCCACCGCGAGGTCGACGGCCACCGCCACCGGCAGCTTCCGGTGGAACTCGAGGAAGTCCCGGAGGGTCGGCCCCTCGAGGTAGTCCATGACCAGGAAGAGACGTCCCCGCTCGTCCTCGCCCACGTCGTGGACGCGGACGACGCCCGGGTGGCTCAGGTACCGCAGGCCGCGGGCTTCCCGGAGCAGAGACTCGTCCCCCATCCGGTTCGCGACCTTGACGGCCCGCAGCTCCCGCGTGAGCCGGTCGCGGCAGAGGAGGACACGGGCGAAACCGCCCGTCCCCAGCTCGTTGAGGATCCGGTAGCGCTTGTTGGCGTCGACGTAGGCGTCGAGCACGTCGAGGTCGTCCCCTTTCCCCGGCCGGGGGATGGCGGCGCCACGGGGGAGGGCCGCCGGGGGATGTTACCGCACCCGGGCGGCCACCGGGGAGCCCCCGCTACTCGGCGAGGGACCAGGTCTCGATCCCGTGGAGCGGGTCGCTGGCGAGGGCCGTCTCCCACCCGCGCACCCGGTCCCGGATGCCGGTGACCAGGACCTGGCGGAAGAGGATCGTGTAGGGCTGCTCCCGCTGGAAGATCCGCTCCCAGGCCCAGAATGCCTGCCGGCGCTCCCGCGGATCCAGCGTCTCCCGGGCCGAGGAGGCGAGGCGATCCGCCTCGGGCTGGGACCAGGAACCGAAGTCCGCCCCCTCCGGGCCGCACGCGGTCGCGTGGAGCATCTCGGTCATGTCGACCCGCAGGCTCGTGCGCCAGCCGGCGATCCAGGCGTCCATCTCCCGGTGGGCCAGGGTTCCGTAGAAGGACGAGTTCTCCACGGGGACGATTTCCACCCGGACCCCGATCGCGTGGAGGCTCCGCTCGATCATCACCGCCGCGTCCCGCCGCACCCGGTTGCCGGCCTGCACCAGCATCCGGAAGGCGAAGGGACGCCCGTTCTTCTCCAGGATCCCGTCGCCGTCGGTGTCCCGGAAGCCGGCCTCCCGGAGGAGCCGGCGGGCGGCCTCCGGGTCGTGGGGGAGCGGACGGATCGAGGGATCGTGCTCGGGGAGGGGGGCGAGGATCGGCGTCGGCGGCACCTCCCCCTCGCCGGCGAGCAGCGCGTCGACCATCGCTTCCCGGTCGATGGCGAGGGTCATGGCGCGGCGCACCCGCGGGTCCCCGAAGAGCGGGTGCGGGTGCGAGCGCTGCAGGGCGACGACCTCCTTCCACGCCTCGGCACACCCCTCCCGGGACGGTTCCCCGGCGCAGCGGGCGCCCCGGCGGTCCCACCATTCCTTCCAGGCGGCCGGGTCGAGGGTGTTCCAGCCGACGTAGGTGTAGCCCCAGCCGGGCCGGCGGATCGCCGCGACGCCGTCCTCCCGGTCGAGGCGGGCCGCGTCTCCCGGGGCGAGGGCGAGGGCGACGTCCAGGTCGCCGACCAGGAGGCGGTTCAGCCGGGTGACCCGCTCCGGGACGACCTCGAGCACGACGCGCTCGACCAGCGGGAGCGCCGGGTCGCCGTACCAGCCGGGATTCCGCTCGAGGACGATCCCCTGGCCCGGCCGCACCTCGGCGACCCGGAAGGGTCCCCCGGCCGGCAGCTCCGTTCCCCAGTCCGTGCTGCGCCACCGGGCGAACGGGATGCGGGAGAGGGATGCCGCCAGGACGTGGCCGGTGATCGCGTCCTGGAGCCGGTCCGGGTAGACGGCGTCGAAGCGGAACACGGCGGTGTGGTCGTCCGGGCAGTCGACGGCGACCAGGTGGCGGGTGAAGGGAGCGCCCCTCCAGGCGACGTCGAGGGACTTGCGGGCGGCGAGGGTGTAGGCGACGTCGGCGCAGGTCACGGGAGTCCCGTCCGACCAGCGGCCCTCCCGCAGGTGGAAGGTCAGCGACCGGCCGTCCTCCGAGAACTCCCAGGACGACGCCAGCGCCGGCTCGTACCCGGCGCGGTGGACCTCGTCTGGAAGGATCTCGTCGACCAGGGAGGGGAGCACGCGGTTGGCGACGAGGAAGGCCACCTGGGTGCGGGCCAGGTAGGGGTTCAACGAGTCCGGCTCGGCCGGCAGGCCGACGCGGAGCTCGCCGCCGGCGGGCCGGTCGGCGCGACCGGCATCGCCGCCGCCCCCGCAGCCCGGTGCGGAGAGCACGGCGAGCACCAGGAGGAGGACCAGCGTTCCGCGTGCCGTTTCGACCCGTACCCGATCGCCCATGCCCGGCTCCTTTCGCACCCCGGGGAAAGGGTAGTCCTTTCCGGGGCTCCCGGCCGCCCGGTCAGGGGATCCGGCGCGGGGGGAGCTCGATCGTGAAGCGGGCGCCGCCGCCGGGGGCGTCCCCGGCGGAGAGGGACCCGCCGTGGGCCTCGATCGCGTCCCGGGCGATCGGGAGCCCGAGCCCGGTGCCGGTCTCCCGGGAGGTCTCGTCCGGCTCGAAGATCGCCTCGCGCCGGTCGGGCGGGACGCCCGGCCCGTCGTCCTCGACCTCGACGAGGGCGCCGCCCCCGGGCCGCTCGAGCCAGCGCACGACGACGCGGGAGCCGTTTCCCTCGGTGATCGCGGCGAGGGCGTTCTCCACCAGGTTCACGACGGCGCGGCGCAGGAGGCGCGGGTCCGCGTGGACCTCCGGCCCGGTTTCCGGTCCCTCGAGGACGATCGCCACCCCCTCGGGGGCCCCGAGGCGATACGGCTCGAGCCAGCGCCGCAGGGCCTGCCCGAGGTCGAGTGGTTCCGGCCGGGCCGCCGGCAGCCGCGCCCAGTCGGAGAACTCCTCCACGGTGTCGCGCAGGACCCGGACCTGGTCCCGGATCGTGCAGAGGCCGCGGGAGAGCGCCGCCGGCAGCCCCGGGTCGTTCCGCTCGGCGAGCCGCTCCAGGTGGTCGACGACGAGGCCGATCGGCGTCAGGGGGTTCTTCACCTCGTGGGCGACCCGGCGCGCCATCTGGGCGAACGCCCGGCGGCGTCCCTCCGCCCGCTCGTGGGCGGCGAGGCGCCGGACCATCCCGGAGAGGGCCCGGCCCAGGGCCCGGGTCTCCTCCCAGCCGGTCTCCGGGATCCGGGTCGAGAGGTCCCCCGCCCCGATCCGCTCGGCCGCCTCCTGGAGCCGGCCGAGGGGGCGGACCAGGCGACGCGCCAGGGGGACGAAGAGCACGGCTCCCAGCCCGAGGAGGAGCGCGGAGGCGACCAGGAGCGCCCGGTCGATCTCGACGAGGGCCGCCTCCATCCGCCGTCCCGCCCATGCGAGGGGCAGGCTGACCACCCCGGTCCGCCCGTCGGGCACGCGCCAGGGCCCGTGGACGACGACCAGGTCGAACACCCGGGGGCCGGCAGCGAGGCGAACCGCCTCGATCACGAGGGGACGCCTGGCCACCGCGAGGGCCCGCCAGGTGTCACCCGGCAGCCGTTCCGGCCACAGCCCGGCGCGGACCAGGTCGGGCCGCGACGTCGCCAGCAGCTCCCCGTCCTCCCAGGCGAACAGGTCCTCGCCGAGGGTGCGGGAGAGCCAGGCGGCGACCGCGTCGTCGAGCACCCCGGGATGCTCGCCCTGGACCGCCAGGTAGTCCTCGACGAAGCGCCGGGCGAAGCGGGCCGTGCGCGTTCCCTGGGCGGTCAGCTCGTCCGCCGCCTGGCGGTGCGCGGCGGCGCGGACCGTCAGGCCCAGGACCAGCAGGGGGAGCAGCCCGGCCGCCAGCAGGGCGGCCGGGACGGCCCAGCGGACCCGGGTGACGAGGGCCCGGAGCGTCCGTGCCGCGGCCCGCATCGTCACGCCGGGGGCCAGCAGCAGGCGGCCGAGGAGGGCGCCGGCAAGGAGCAGCAGCAGGGAGACTCCCGCCCAGCCGGCGGCGAGGGAGGCCGCCCGGAGGGGGCCCGGCTGAAAGAGGACGATGGAGACGGTCCCGGGAGGTTCCGGGAGCTCGAGCACCCGGGCCGGGCGCCCGGAGACCGGGGCCGCGCGCCAGCGGGGAGCCGGCGGGGGAGCGAGGGGCGCGGGGGGGAGGATCCCCTGGTCCGCCCCGAGGAGGCGCCCGTCCCGGTCGAACCACGCCAGGTGAGGAACCGTTTCCTCCGCCGGTGGAAACGGGCTCCGGGCGCCGGGAAGCCGCGCACCGCGAAGGGGATCGTCCCGGGCCAGGCCCGGCAGGTTCGCCGGCGACTCGAGCACGGCCGCGACCCAGGCTCCGCCCCCGGGGCGCGCCACCCGGGCGACCAGGACCGGGACCTCGCCGCCGACGAACCGGAGCACCTCCCGTCGAACGCGGCCGTCGGCCGGGGCCTCCTCGCCCGGCGGCGCCGGGAGCACCGGCGGCAGGCCGCTCGAGAAGGTGTCCTCCAGGTTTCCGTCCGCGTCGTAGCGGAAGACCCCGGAAGCGAGTCCATGGCGGCCGAGGGGCGAGCGCCACCAGAGGTCGATCGCGTCCCGCTCAGGCACGAGGGACGGACCGGCCCCGGCCCCCGTGCCGACCGCGAGGCGCAGGGTCTCCGCGAGATCCCGCTCCCAGGTGTCCGCACGCCCGGCCACTTCCCGGGCGAGGGTCCTTTCCGCCCGGTCCCTCGCTGCCCGGACCAGGGCCCGCAGGTGGATCGGCCCCGCGACTCCCCCCCCGACCACGACCGCGAGGGAAAGGACGAGGAGCCGCGCCCGGCCGGCCCGTGCGAGCAGGAGCGCGATGCCCCCCGCGACGGGGCCGACGAGGCCCGCGATCGCCACCGGGGCGAGGATCCCGGCGCCGGGCAGGAGCCCCTCTCCGGGAGAAAGGCCGGTGCCGGCAGTCCAGCGAGCCACCAGGGCGAGGCCCCCTCCCGCGAGGAGCAGTCCCGCGGGAAACCGCAGGAGGGGCCGGGCAGGCAGGAACAGGACCGCCAGGAGAAAGAGGGCCGCGCCGGTGGCTCCCAGCGCCAGGGGGACAGCGGCGGGGGCCGCCGGGTTCCACGGCGGAGCCACCGCCAGCAGGCCGCGGCCGGCGACGATCGCGAGCCCGGCGAGGACCCGTTCCGCCGGCTTCCAGCCGGTTCCCGGTGCGGGCCAGGGAAGCAGGGCGAGAGCCAGCAGGGCGAGGAAGGGAAGGAGACGCGCCCGGGTCTCCCGCCCCCCGGGGACCGCCGCGCGGAGCACCAGGCTGACCCGGGCCACCGGGTCGTGCCCGGGGCCGGCCATCAGGGGGACGAGGGCCCAGAAACCGCTGCCCGACTGGGCGGCCGCCGCCTCGAACGGGGCCCGCAGCCCTTCCCCGAGCGCTTCCCAGCGGACCTGGGCGGCAAGGCCCCGGGGAATCCCCTCGGCGAGGACCCCCGGCTCCGGTTCCGGCGGGAGCGGGACCTCGGCGACGAGCCAGGGGCCGTCGCGGTCCCCGAGGGGCCGGGCGGCCAGCAGCCGGAGAGCGAGCCCGCGCCGCAGCGGGAGGACCGTGGGAACCGGGCCCTCCGCCGGGAAGAGGACCTGCCGTTCGCCGGGTCGGAGGGGGGTGGTCCAGCCAGCCCACGCGATCGCCCTCCCGGTGGCCGGGTCGACTGTCGAGAGGCCGGCGTCCTCCCCGAGCGCCCGCGTGCGGGGACGGAGCCAGCCCCAGTCTCCGCCCGCGGGGGGTGGCTCGGCGAGGGCGCCGAGGAGACGCTCGCGGAAGCGGTCCCAGTTCGCCTCGAGACGGGCCGTTCCCTCGGCGAGCACGTCCGCCGGGGGCGGATCCGGGAGAAGGTCCCGGAGGGCGATCCACGTGGCGGGGACCAGCACCAGGAAGGCGGGCAGGAGCGCGGAGAATGCCCGGCGACGCGCGGCGAAGAGGGCCGCGCCGAAGACGGCGAGACCCGCGAGCGAGACCAGGCCGGCGGCGCCGGGCCTGCCCGGGACGAGGCCGGCGAGGAGGGCGGCGAGCGCCCCGAGCAGCGCGAGGGCCCGGACCCTGCGCCGAGCGTCCCCCGGACTGCCCGTCGGCGGTGCCGTTGCCGTCCCGTCACCCTTCATCGTCCCGGATGATACCGGACGCCGTGGTGTAGCGAAGCTTCCGGGTATCCTCCCGAACTGCCTCGGCGACGGGCGTCCTGGTTGGCGGCACAACCCGTTTCGAACCCTTTCGCAAGATCCTGGACTACTGACTTTTGGTGCGCGTTTGCCTCCTGAAGGCTTCGCTACACGATGGCGCCTGCCGGGGAGGGGGGCCGCAGGTCGGCCGCGTGGCGGCAGCGTCGGCCAGGCACCGGGCGCGGGGTGCGCCGGGAACGGGGCCCGAGGTAGCGAAGACGCACCTGCAGCAGGAGCCGGGCGCGGGGTGCGCCGGGAGCGGAGGTTCTTCCTGGAACTCCTTATTGGACAAGATGTTCCACGGACACCACCGCCGCGGGCTGGAACCGCCCCAGGTCCTTGAATTCCGCCCAAGGTTCCCCGGAGAGCGGCCCCCGTTCCCGGCGCACCTCGCACGCCGAGTCGGAGCACCTGCTGCGACCACGCCGGGCCGGGTCGCCTCGCCTGCCACCGCTCCCTCAGGCCAAAGCCGGGCACCTGCTGCGACCTCGTCGCACTGGGAAGCATCGAGACGCCCCTGGTGCAAGCCGCCCGACTCATGGGCCGCCTGGTGCAAGGAAAACGCGGTCCAAGGCCCGAAATCGCAAGTTTCGGGCCCCCGGGGGCCGGATTCCTTGCACTGGAGGGCCCTGGCTGGAGGGCCCTTGCAAATTCAGCCTCTTGCCCTCAACCTGCGCCCCACCTTCGCCGCCGGTACTTGCATTTCCGGCATGCTCTTGGTGGTTTCCGGCAAACTTTCGCCCACGGGCCTGGTCGGCCGCGCCGTGCTGGGGAGCCACGGCGCGGCAAAGCGTTCGGGTCGGTTCCCACCTGGAAGCCATGGAAGGCGAGCGGGTCACCGGTCGGCTGGCCCCATGGTGTGGCGAAGCTTTCAGGTGGCGAGTATCCGGCGAAGGCCGGGCGTTCGCGGTCGTTCGGTCGAGTCCACCACATCTCGCCGTCGTGGTCCCGGGGAGGGTTCCCGGCCGTCCCGGGCGCGGACCTGGAAGCTTCGCTACACCATGAACCGGACGCGAAAGGCCCGCCGCGGTGGGCGGGCCCTTGCGAGGGGTCGGCTTGCTCGGCCGCAGGGGAAAAGGAGTCTTTCGTCTACGTCTCCAGCGAAGGATGTTCCCCGACGGGGGGCCCGGAGGAAAGGTCGGGTCGAACCGTTCGACCCTGGCATCGGGCTGGGCGCTGCTTCACTTCTGGGCTTGCAACGGGGTTCTCCTTGCCTCCGGAGCCCCTCGTCGGGCCTTTCCGCCTTCGCACCCCTTGCTGTAGCAACCCCCGTGCCAGGAGTGAGGGCGCGGGGGGGACGGTCGGAATCGGCCACCCCTGAACGGTTCCGGGCGGACTGCCGCCGGCGCCGGGGCGTGGCGTGTCGGCTGCAGACCGTTGCACCGGCGTCGCATCGTTGCAGGCTGCCACACCCCGTGCTGCCGCATCCCGGGTCCCGGCCGGTCTTCACCCGGTGAGGCGTCCGGCGCCCCGGGGATGGCCCCCGCGGGCCGGGGGCCCTGCTTCAGAGATCTTCGCCGAGCTGGTCCCGGAGGCGCTTGAGCTTCCGGTACAGGGTCGACCGGTCGATCCCGAGCATCCGGGCCGCCCTGGTCCGGTTTCCCTTCGCGGCGCGGAGCGCCTGGCGGATCTGCTCGATCTCGGCCTCCTCGAGGGTCGGGACCGGTGGCGCTCCGGCTGCCGCGGGCGCGCTTCCCCGGCGGCGCGCCTTCTTCTCGAGGAACGTCGCGTTCTCGAGCACGTCGACCTCGGTGATCACGTCTCCCTCGGTGAACGTCGCCAGCTTGAGGACCTCGTTCTCCAGCTCCCGCACGTTGCCCGGCCAGTCGTGGCGCAGGAAGAGGCGCAGGGCGGCGGGTTCGATCCGCTTGGGCGGAGCGCCGGACCTGTGCGCCGCCTGCTCGAGGAAGTGCTCGACCAGGAGGCCGATGTCCTCCATCCGTTCCCGGAGGGGCGGCAGGTGGATCCGGGCGACATCGAGCCGGTAGAAGAGGTCCTCGCGGAACGAGCCCTCCGCGACCGCCTGTGCCAGGTCCCGGTTGGTCGCCGCGACGATCCGCACGTCCACGTGGCGCGGCGTGTCCTCGCCGACCCGGCGGATCTCGCCGAACTGGATCGCGCGGAGCAGCTTCGGCTGCAGGTGCAGCGGCATCTCCCCGATCTCGTCGAGGAACAGCGTCCCCCCGTCCGCCTGCTCGAAGAGTCCCTTGCGGTCCCGCTCGGCGCCGGTGAACGCGCCCCGCCGGTGGCCGAACAGCTCGGACTCGAGCAGCGTGTCGGTCAGGGCGGCGCAGTTGACGGTGACGAACCGCTTCTCGCGGCGCGGGCCGTTGTAGTGGAGCACCCGGGCGACCAGGTCCTTCCCGGTGCCCGACTCGCCGGTGACCAGCACGGGAATCTCGGTCTCGAGGATCTTCTCGAGGCTCCGATAGACCCGCTGCATCGCGGGCGAGGCGCCGATCATGCAGTCGAACCGGAACCGCACCTCCAGGTTCGACTGTTTCTCGAGGATCTCGATCTTCTGCTCCTCGATCGTCTCCCGGAGCCGCTCGTTGAGGCGCCGGATCTCCTCGGCCTGCCGGCGCAGTTCATCGACGAGACGCGCGTTGGCGAGGGCGATTCCCGCCTGGTCCGCCAGCCGCACCAGGATCTCCTGGTCCTCGGGTCCGAACATCCCGGCGACCGAGCGGGAGTCGAGGACGAGGGCCCCGGCGACGCGTCCCCGGATCCGCAGCGGCGTGGCGAGGATCGACCGGATCCTGAGAGCGTGGACCGAGCGCGAGGCGGCGAGCCGGGGATCGGCCTGGGCGTCGTGGGCGAGGAGCGGCCGCTCCTCCCGCATCACCTGCCGGGCAACGGAACGGCTCATCTCCCGGTCCGCGCCGGAGAGATCCGCTCCGCCCTCGCCCCGGGCGACCTCCATCGAGGCGTTCCCTCCCTGCTCCAGCAGGAGGAATCCCCGTTCCGCCCCGGTCAGCTCGATCGCCGTGTCGAGCAGCGTGCGGAGGAGCGGGCCCAGCTCCAGCGTGGAGTTCAGCGCCCGGTTGATCTCGAGGAGGCGTTCGAGTACCTGCACCCGGCGGGGCAGGTCGCCGGGCGGGGCGGAACCGGGGGCCGGGGCCGCCGGGCGCGGGCCGTCTTCCTCCCGGGCCTCGAGGACCGCCCGGACGCGGGGACGGCGCTCCCAGCGGGCCCGTTCTCCCTCCGGGAGGGCGACCAGGAGGGCGTCGAGCCGGCGGAACGCCTCGCCCCCGGCGCGCCGGGCCAGGTCCACGTCTCCGAGCCTCCGGGCCGCGGCGGCGAGGGCGGCGAACGCCCGCCAGGCCAGGTCGCCCCGTTCCCGCTCGACCAGGACCTCGGCCGCCCGCTCCGCCTCGTCCCGGGCGAGGACCATGTCCCCGTCCGGAAGCGCCAGCTCCCGCTCGGCGGCCACCAGGCGGCCGAGGGCCGCGGCCTCCGGGCCGGGTTCTCGCGCCGCCGCCCGGAGCTTGCGGAGGGCGAGCTGGGCCCGCTCGTCCTCCCGGAGAACCAGGTACGCCTCGGCCAGCAAGGCGAGCCCCTCGTCCTCGATCTCCGGCAGGCGCCGCCGGCGGGCGAGGAAGCACGCTTCCTGGAGTGCCTGGCGGGCCCGGTCCGCCTGCCCGGCCCGGAGGGCCGCCCGACCGAGGAGGAGCGAACGCTCGGCGGGATCCGCCCCCGCCGCTTCCAGGTGGCGGAGCGTCGCGTCCGGTGCGCCCAGCGTGGCGGCGATCCGGGCGAGGGTCCGCTCCGCCTCCCGGAGGGCGGCCTCGCTGCCGGCCCGGCGGGCCAGGGAGCGGGCTTCCTCCGCCCGGAGCCGGGCGGCCCGGGGCTGGCCGCGCTCGAGAAGGAGTCCCGCCGCCTCCGCCATCAGGAGCGCCGCGTCCGCCGCCTGGCCGAGCCGTCGCCGCAGGTCGATCGCCCGGTCGAGCTGGGAAAGGGCCTCGCCCCGGCGACCCCCGCGGGCGGCCAGCCTGCCGGCCAGGGTCCGCGCCTCCGCCTCGGCAGCCAGGCTCCCCGCCTGGCGGGCCTGGTCGAGCCATCGCTCGGCCTCGGCCATCGCCTCCGGGATCCGACCGGATGCCATCAGCGCGAGGATCTTGCCCCGCCGGGCCGCCGCCCGGGTTCCGGGCACCCCGGCCCGCTGGGCCGCCGTCTCGGCCGCCCGGTAGTGCTCTCCCGCCTCGTCGCTCCGGCCGGCCCGGGCGGCCAGCTCGCCGAGCGCGAGGAGGATCTCGGCCTCGAGATCGGGGCGGTCGGCCCGGCGGGCCTGGCGCAGGGCCGCCCCGAGCCGGTCCTCCGCCTCCACGGGCCGCCCGGCCGCGACGAGGATGCGGCCGATCTCGAGGAGAATCCGTCCGCCCCCCGCGGTGTCCCCGATCTCGTCGAGGAGCGCAAGGGCCTCGTCGAGGTGCCGGAGCGCCTCGTCGGTCCTGCCCCGGGAGCCGAGGAACGCGCCGAGGGCGCCGAGACACGCGGCCCGGTCCAGGCTGTCCCCGGACGCCTCGGCCGCGGCGAGGGCACGCCGGAACTCCGGTTCGGCCTCCCCGTGGGCCCCTTCCTCGGCGAGCGCCTGGGCGCGGATCCGCCGGAGCGCGGCCTCCCGGTGAGGCGATCCGCCCTCCCGGAGACCCTCGAGGGCCTCACCGGCGATCCGGGCCGCCTCCCGCGGGATCCCGAGCGCGAGGGCCCGGTCCGCCGCCTCGATCCGCAGGTCGAGGGCGCGGTCTCGCTCGCCGGCCGCTTCGAGGTGACGGGCGCGGGCTTCGGCCGCCGCCGGGTCCCCGGCGAGGAGCTCCGCCATGCGCAGGTGGAGAACGGATCGCTCTCCCCCGGGAACGCGGTCGAGCACGGCCTGCGCAAGGGCGGGTGTCGCCAGCGCCAGCCGGACCGGCCGGCCCGGCTCCAGGATACGGCGGACCAGCCCCGCCTCCACCAGGCGTCCCACCGCTTCCGGTTCCGCCCCGGCCCGGGGCTCGAGGCGCCGGAGATCGGCGACGGCGACCGGTTCCCCGCCGGCGACGGCCAGTGCGGCGAGAATCGCGCGGGCCGCCGGGCCCAGGCGGTCCCATTCCGCCCCGATCCGGCCGGCGGGCCGGGCCCCGGCCTCCGCCAGGTCGGCAAGGGCCGCCCGGGGATCGCCCGGCAGGGGAGCGCCCGGCCCCGTCCGGCCTGCCCGGACCAGGGCGCCGACCAGGTCGACCAGGCGACCGGGGAGGCCACCGCTCGCCTCCGCGAGGACCTCGTCCCAGGGAGGGGAAAGTTCCGGCCGGCCCAGCATCGAGGCGGCGACCCGGGCCACCGCGCCGGGCGCGAGGGGCCGCAGCTCCAGGCGCCGGGCCGGGCCTCCGGCGAGAAGCCTCTCGGCCAGGGGATCCTCGCGGTCGCCGTCCCGGCGAAAAGCGAGGACGAGAAGGAGCGGGACCAGCCCGTCCCGGGCCCGGGCGGCCAGCCCGGCGAAGACCTCCCGGGAGGGTGCGTCGAGCCGCTCGGCATCGTCGACCAGGACGGCGGACGGCCCCCCGGCGAGGAGCCCGGCGAGACGGTCGACGCGGCGCTGGATCCCGTCCCCGGCGACCTCCACCTCGCCGGACGGGTCCTGCTCCCGGGAGAGGCGGGCGAGGAGGGCGTCGATGGTGCCGAAGGGGCGCGGGGGCACCTCGAGGGCGCCGACCAGGACGGCCGGCCTGCCCTCGAGGCGGGCGGCAAGGCGCATCTCGTCGAGGAGCCGGGTGCGGCCGCTGCCGGGGGCCCCCGCCAGCAGGAGAACCTCCCCCCGGCCCTGGCTCACCGCGGAGAGTGCCTCCCGGAAGACGTCCATCTCGCGCTCCCGGCCGGCGAAGGAAGGGGCGAGGGGCCGATGGAGGGGCGCGCCCCGGCCGAGCGTGCGCCCCGCCAGGTCGGCGAGCCGCTCCCGGACCGCTTCGACCGTCGGGGGACGGCGCGCGGGATCCTTTTCCAGGAGGGCGAGGATCAACTCCTCGAGGCTCGGAGGGATCTCCGGGTTCAGTTCCCGGGGGGGCACCGGGAGAGTCGCCAGGTGGGCCCGGAGGATCTCCCAGGGATCCCGTCCGACGAACGGGTCCTGGCCGGTGGCCAGCCGGTAAAGGACGCAGCCGAGCGAGTAGAGGTCGGCGCGCCCGTCGACGGTCCCGGCCCGGAGGGTCTCCGGGGCCACCGTGGCCGGCGTTCCCCGCAGGGTCTCCCCCGTCTCCTCCCGGACCGTGCCCGCGAGCCCGAGATCCATCAGCCAGACCGGGGGAGGATCCCCGTCCGGGTCCTCGCCCACGAGGATGTTGCCGCAGGTGACGTCCCGGTGGACGAGTCCCTCGCCGTGAAGGATGCCGAGGGCGTCCGCCACCGCGTCGGCCACCCGGGCAAGGCGCCGCCAGTCGGGGGCCGGGCCGAGGACCTCGTCTGCCGGGCGCCCACGGACCAGGTCCATCGTGTACCACGGCGCCTCCCCCGATCCATCGGGGAGCCGGGCGAGGCCGAAGTCGTAGACCCTCACGAGATGGGGGTGGGCGATGCGCGTCAGCAGCCGGAACTCGTGGTGGAAGGCGGCCAGGAACGACTCGGGATCCCCGAGACCCCGGGGCCGGAGCAGCTTGAGGGCGACCTCCTTCCGGGTCTCGCGATCGACCGCCCGGTAGACGACGGCCGCCGCCCCCGCGCCGAGTTCCCCGAGGAGTTCGTATCGTCCGGCGATGACATGGCCCGTGTCCACGGTCCCCTTATGCACCTCTCCGTTGCAGGGTGCAACAGTTTCGTGGGGGCCGTCCCCGCCGGTGGCGGTGTCCCGGGCGGTCCGGGCAACCCGCGGAAACGCAAGGAACGTCAGGGAAAGGCAAAAAAAGGGCCCTCGCGAGAGGGCCGAGCTGGTAGAGGAAAAGGAGCCATTCGCCGAGAGAAGTAGCAATCTCCGTGCCACGCTGGTCGTAGGGAGGCGGTACGAGAAATCACGGGTTTCCGGCGGTTTCCGGCCGGCATGTCCGGCCAGGGTGACACCAGTATGTCAATCTGGCAGCTTTCGTCGTGACGCGGGACGTCACCCGTTCGACGAAAAATCGTCACCCCCGGGCGAGCGCTCCCGGGGGCGGATGGTGGACCGCATGGGATTCGAACCCACGACCTCCGCGTTGCGAACGCGGCGCTCTCCCAGCTGAGCTAGCGGCCCACGAGCTGGCCTGGTGGGGCGTGCAGGATTCGAACCTGCGACTTCCACCGTGTGAAGATGGCACTCTACCACTGAGTTAACGCCCCACGGCGTACCGTTGCCGGTCGGCGGAGGAGCATACACGCGGCCCCGCGGGCTGTCCACATCGCGGGCGGTCCCCCCTGGTGGAAAGGAGCATCCGCATCCTCGCGCTCGCCCGTGAAAGCAGGGAACGGGGGGGCCGCGGGATTGCGCCCGGGAAGAGCGGGAGTGCGACAGCGGCCGGCCCCGGGTCGCGCCTGTGGACGGTCCTGTGGACGGATTCAGAA
>Ga0256914_1001507_pt1 | contig 20831 bp, 14 predicted proteins | sample HulkmetaG_FD_191571 | JGI IMG/M metagenome (GOLD analysis project Ga0256914, IMG submission 191571) | Hydrothermal chimney microbial communities from Main Endeavour vent field at the Juan de Fuca Ridge, Pacific Ocean - Hulk | ecosystem: Environmental > Aquatic > Marine > Hydrothermal vents ... | reverse complement strand
AGAACTCAAGGTTGCAGCCATTGCGGGCCTGTTCGTGGCCAGCCCGGTGATGTTCTACCAGATGTGGAAATTCGTGGCACCCGGGCTGTACGAACGGGAAAAGCGACTGGTCCTCCCGGTGGTGCTGTCCTCGACCCTACTGTTCACCGGTGGGGCGATGTTCGGCTATTTCGTGGTGTTTCCGTTCGTGTTCGGGTTTTTCCTGTCGTTCACCGGGGGGGACACCTCGGCGCTCCTGTCCATTGGTGACTACCTGAGCTTTGCGGCGAAGCTTCTTGCTGGTTTCGGGCTGGTATTCGAGATGCCGCTCATCATTTTCATTCTCGCCTATCTGGGCATCGTGGACCACGTCAAGCTGAGGCAGGCCCGTCGCTACGTGATCGTGATCAACTTCCTGGTGGCGGCGATGATCACCCCCCCGGACGTGGTGTCTCAGCTTTTCCTGGCGGTCCCTCTGATCCTGCTATACGAAATCGGAATTGCAGTGGCCCGCCTTGTGGGTCGTCGGCAACGGAGGCGGGGGAACGAGGAGAATCCTGCTCCTGCCGAGCCAGAGGAGGAGCGGAGCGCAACGAAGGAAGAACCGGCGGACGGGGACGAAGCGTAGGCCCCGGAGGCAGGGACGACGAGGCATGGGCCCGGGCCGCGGTCGAGGTGCGGGCCGGTCACGATCCACCGAGGAATGGTTGTTCGGTCAGCGTGTCGATGACTCGAGTTCTGAGTTCATCCATGGATTGCAAGAAAAAGTTGCGCTCCACATCGCCTGCGGAGAAGCCACTGACCTCCCGATCCATCCGGACGTCGATCACCACGGCGTGACGCTCCAGGTCGTAGAGTCGAAACAGGGCCGTGCCTTCGCCGTAGAGCACGTCCTGGTACTGGCCTTTCTGTTTCCGGATCCGGTCCAAGGAGATGGCGACCACGCCGATGAGGTCGGCGTCGGGCACCTCGCCCGGATCCTCGCCCCGCTCGACCTTCTCGAACACCTCTGGATTGACCAGGTAGTCGACATCCGCTTCCTGCACATCTATCCCTTGCTTTCGAAACGCGTCGGCAAGCTCAGCGACAATCACAGCCCCGCGCCCTCCCCCGGTGCCGCCCCGTTCGATGTTGGCCAGGAGCAGCCTGGGAGGCACCAGGGTGATGTCGAACGTCACCCCCGGCACCGGGAGTCGCACCCATGCGGCCTCGGGCAGCGGTTGCAGCCGTTCCCACTCGAGCAACCGGTTTACATCCAGCTTGACCTCAATCGTCACCGGAGAGACCCGGGGATTCAACGCATGGATCTGGGCGCTGGCCCGCCCTTTTTCGTCCGTGACCGCGGAGGGGTCGACCTCGCCCATGCCCCGGATGAACCGAAACGCCACGGGAACGCGCTCGAGGGCCTTTTGTCGGGATGGCTGGAGCACCTGGACCACGAGCCGGGTATCACGCAACCCTGAACCGCGACACTGATGCGGCCCCTCCACCTTGGCCACCATGACGTCCTCGAGCAAACCTTCCAACAAGTCCTCGACCTCGTCCCGAAGTGCGCCGCCGGACGCGATCCCCGGCATAAACAGCCCCTCCGGCCCGGCGCAGTAGGCGTAGGCGGCGACGGCCTCGCGGATGGCCCGGACGAACTGTCCTTTTTGATTTCGAAGCTGAGCCTGTTCCAGGTGCTTGCGGGCTCGAGGGGCCATGGTTTCGAGCCGCTCCATGAGGGTCGAATGGAGATCTGACAGGGAGAGTCGGAGGTAGCACCAGTACTGGCGGCGACGGCTGTCGTAGTAGGTATCGGCAGGCGGGACTTCTTCCAGAACCTGTGCGAATGCGTCCCAGACCACCCGTTCCACGTCTCGAGACACCACAGGCCAGCGGTCGAGGTAGTTGCCGAGGCGTTGCTGAATGTCATGAAGCAATGCCGCCTGGGCGTCGGCGCGGGCGGCTGCGCGGTCCTGTTCCGGATCGAGGCCTCGAGGGGCACTGCCCACGCCGTGGAAATAGTCATCGTCGTCCGGGGGAAGGAGGACCCACCCGGGGGTGGCACGGTCCGCGACCGGTTCTTCGATCGGGACTTCGTGGTGACAAGCCACGAGCATGACCATGCTCAGCAGCCAGGGATGGAGCGACGAACGAAACGTGTGGCGCCTCATTACCAGGAACTCGGATCCATTGGGGGGAGACAACCAGCCGGCCGGTCCATCCGACCCTCCCCCTGGGCTCCGGGGAGGCGCGCCGGTACGAGCAGCTCTGGCAGCCAGACACGGGGCCCGGATTCACCAATGATACACTCCCGTGTTCTCCGCATACACTTCTACCAGAAGGTCTACCCTTTGTCAACACGGGCCGACCTTCAGGGCGACCTCCTGGCCATTCTGAGGACGCGGCCGGCATGACCCGAGGTGTGCGGAGGGGTTCTCCCCTGGTTCATTGATGAACAGCATCCCCAACGCCTGGGAGGTCCGTACCCCATCGGAGCAGGCGGATTCACGGCTGGAGCGAGTACGCGAGCAGGAGACCAAGCTGGGTGCCGAGAGCCAAACCCACCATGGCAGACGTGATCCCGGATACGATGATTTCACGATTTCCGAGCGCCCGGGCCACCGGACCGATGAACGCGGGTCCGTAGATGGCTGCAGTGCTCGTGATGATGGCCGTCTCCACGTCGATACGAAACAGGGCCGCGAGGAACATGTGCAGGGTCACGGCGCCAAACATGACGAATCCCACATAGACAAAGTAAGGGAGCCCGGCCTCGACGAGTTGACGGACGTTGGCCTGGGACCCGATGGCCACGCAGAAGACCAGGATCAGGTAGTCTCCCGCCTCGTAGGCTCCTCTCAAGGACCGGATCCGGGGAACAAAAGACCCGGCGATGGCGAGCAAGGAGATGAAAATGACGATGCTCGAATTGAACGCAGGCTGGTCGAAAACCTCCCCGGTGGGAAACGGACCTCGGAACCACTGGGTGAACCCAAACGCCAGCCCGGCACTCACGATCACGGCCAGCACCGAGAGACCGAACGCTGCGGACACATCTTTCCAGACGACTTCCTGGTCAAAAGACGCTGGCTCCGCCCCCTGTCCGACCGGATCCAGGCCGCTCGAACGGGGAAAAGGAGGCAGCACCCGTCCCAACAACGGTTTCGCCCCTGTGATGAGAAAAAGGAAAAAGGCACCACCCAAAGCCATGTCCACGGCATTGATGAGGACGAACGTGTTCTCCTCCACCTGCAGTGCCCATCCGATGGCCGACATGTTCGGCGTCCCACCAGTGTAGACGCCCACCATCATCCCCGATACTTTCCACGCATCCGCCCCGGGAACGCTCAGCCACCAGGCGGCCAGAGAGGCCAGGACCATGGTGGCCACCATGGCCAGCACGAAACTCAACACCGTGCGGGGAGCCAGGCGCAACCAGGCAGGGAAATCCGTGGAAAACAGGAGCAATGGTATCGCCAGGGGAACCGAGGCCATCATCAGCGTCCTGGACACGGCCTCGTTCACCAGGTCCACCGGGAGATTGGCCAGAAGAATCCCAAACAGATAGCATTGCACCACAGGAGAGAACCAGGCGAGCCACTTGAAACGGGTGGAAGACCAGTTGGCCACGCCAGGGTAGGCAAGCACGAGCAGACCGGTCACGGCTCCCTGGACAACACTCATCGTATCCCTCCCACCTCCCTCGATCCACCCCGCCCGAAACCGGCCCCGGCGGCCCCCTCACAGCCCAGGACCGGCCGCGCAGGCAGGGTGACCTCAGCATACCGAAGTCCATCATCCAGGTCAACGCACCACGCCGAACTCGCCGACCGCTGCCCGTGCCCGACGAAACGCACCCGGCACCGTCCACACCTCCCCCCTTCCAGGGTGCCCCCGGCTCGACGCGGAACACGGCTCCAAATTCTGACTCCGAAACGAAGGAAGGACGGCGTGAACGAAATCCCTGCAACGACTCCCGTCACCTCGCGTGAACGTACTCCGAGTCATCGGATCGCACGGCTCGAAGTTTTCGGGTGTCCGCTGCCGGGTAGGAATATCGCGAATGTCTCCAGCGCGGAACCGCTCCATCGCCGGGGACAGGAAGGAGAGTCGTCAATTCAAAATCACGTTTCTGCGACGCAGACGCCTGTTCAACCGCGCCAGTGCCTTGGTATGAAGCTGCGACACACGCGACTCGGTCACGCCAAGCACCTTGCCGATTTCTTTCAACGTCAGCTCGTGGTAATAATAGAGCGTGATGACCACCTTCTCCTTCTCGGGAAGCGCTTCTATCGCTTCCGCGAGCGCCTCCGTCATGTACTTGGCCTCGAGAGCCGCGGCCGGATCCTCGGACTTCCCCTCCAGAACTTGAAGAATATCGCGTCCATCCCGCTCACGCCTGCCAATGTCCTCAAAGCTCACCACCGACAGGTGCGAGGCCTTCCGCCGCATCTGCTGAAGCTGATCCAGGTTGATGTTCATCTCCGACGCCACCTCCCGGTCCGTTGGCTCCCGCCCAAGCTCGGCCAACAACGACTGACGGGCACGCTCCGCCTCGTGCATCCGCTGCCGCAGCGAACGGGGCGCCCAGTCGAGTTGACGAAGCTCATCGATGATGGCCCCGCGAATCCTCAAGCCGGCATAGGCGGCAAAACTATCGTCCCGATCCGGCTCGTACCGATCCACCGCATCGATCAGCCCCAGCATGCCCACGCTCATCAGATCCTCCACCTCCACCGAACTCGGGAATCGCCCGACCAGGCGGTAGGCGATGTTCTGCACCAACGGCGCATACTTCTGAACCATCGCATTGCGCCTCTCCACAGCACTCGCCGATTTCGCTTGTCCTGCCTCGCTATTCATGGGATATGCCTCCTTGGGGGCGTTGGGTTCCTGCTCGCACCCAAATTTATATTCAAGTGCCGTGCCAGGTGTGCCGATTATCGGCACGACCACAAATCCCCTTGTGGGGACGCCACGTGCCAACACGCACACCCGGCCAGGACTCCGGTTCGATCCTCCCCAGGAGTGTCACAGTCTTGACACCCTCGCCTGGCTCTCCGGCGCAAAGTCCGCGTGCCAGCGTCAGTGTCATGATCTTGACACCCCTCCGCCTCGATCCGGTCCATGTGTCAAAATCGTGACGCACCATGCTCGATACCAAATCGCCGCCGCCATCCCTCAAGCGCATAGCGGACCGCGTCGCCGGTCTGCCCGAATACATGGGCTACGAGACCCAACTGGCCACCCTGGCGTGGACCCTGGTCCAGATTGCCCGGAGTCCGGCCGCTGCCGGGCTGGATCGGCGCTGGAAGACGCTTGCCCTCGGTTTCCTCGATCCCTCGGGTTGGAAGGAAGCTCCGGAGGTGCTCGAGGAGCGGTTACTCACGCTGTACCTTCGAGTGCACGAACTGACGCTGCCGAACCGGAGCGAGGAACATGGGATTCGGCGGGGAGTTCAGGGGCATTCCAACTATCCCGGAGGCATACTGCCCTTGCTTTTGGCCGGGGACCATGTGGGACCGGAGACCGTGTCCATCGATCTGGGGGCGGGGAACGGGCTTCAGGGGATATTGCTCCAGCGCATGTATCCCCACCGGGAGACAATCCAGGTCGAACTTCTCGAGGGACTCATCGCGCGGGGAAAGGCTTTCCAGGCAGCGGTGGGGATTCCGGCGAGCCGGATGACGTGGCGGCATGCCAACATCGCGGAAGTATCCCTGGAAGGGGTGGACTTCGTCTACCTGTACAGGCCGGCGCAACCGGGAGGAGCGGGTGCCGAGGTCTATCGCGCGATTGCCCGGAACCTGGCGAGGGCGCCTTCACACGTGGTGGTGTTCAGCGTGGCGGACTGCCTGGGCCGGTTCCTGGGAAAAGGGTTTCGAACCTGCTGGACGAGGGGTGAGGTGACCTGCTTCCGGAAGCGCGACGCGGAGGTTCCAGGCAAACCCGGGAACGAGGCTTCTAATCCACTATCCCGTCGATGAAATCCACCAGGACGGACACAGGCTTGCTGTCGGGCGTCTTGGTGCTGACCGCCTTGATCTCGGTGACGTGCGTCAGGTTGTCGAAACGGACCAGCGTGGCCTCCGAGCCGTGCCGGAGCAGGTTGCGGTAGAAGTTCCTCGCCTGCCGGTCGAACGTGGGCAGGTCGTCCTCGGCATACTCGATGAGGAAAGGCGGCTGCCAGTCGTCCACGTGGGTCGCCGGTGACACCTCGGCAAGGTAGGCGGGATCGAGGCTTCCGAAGGTGTCGTACACGGTTCCGATCATGGCGGGAACCAGGGCGTTCAGGTTGTATACACCACTCATGGAGATCACACCGGCGATCTCCTCGGTGAAATGCCCCTGAGCCTCGAGGAAACTCTCATCAGTGGCCATGAGGGAGACGATGTGCCCACCAGCGGAATGACCGAACAGGAACAGCTCCGTCGGATCCCCACCGTAATCTGCAATGTTCTCCAACGTCCAAACGGTGGCCAACGTGGCATCCTCGGTATGTGCCGGATGGACCACGTCCGGCGACAGACGATAGTTGATGACCACGGTCACATAGCCATAGTATCCGGCCAGCGTCCTTCCCAATTCTACATACTCCGACTTGTCCCCCGACGCCCAGGCCCCCCCATGAACAAACAAAACCACCGGCGCACCTTGAGCGTCAGCCGGTGCGTACACATCCAGCCAGTTCCGGAAATCCGTCTCCGACGGTCCATAAGGGATGTCCGGATACTTCACAATGGGCAACGACTGACCCCAGGCTACGCCGCCGGCGAAGCTGAGAGCCACGATGAACACGAGGGCCGTGAGGACGGGAAATCGCTGCCGTGCTTCCATGGTGTGCTCCTTTTCCTGTCTGGTTGATGCCGACATCGGTTCGGATTCGTGCCGCACGCGCCCGATGCTCTCGAGCACGACAACCGGAGTCTCCGGCAGGATTGCACGCGAGTCCGCGTTCAGTTTTGCATGTAACCCGGCACGATTCAATTGCAAAGTGCCCGCGACCACTTCCGCTCGACGCCCCCCAGGCTCCAGGACCGGAAGACCGGCAACATCGATTGCGACCGCACCCCTTGACACAGAGGTGTCCGTGGGACACGATCACGGAAAGCCTGTGGCGACCCACCCAACACACTCAGGTCGTCCAACACTCCAACTTCTCGACACAAGGAGGGGTCATGCGGTACTCGACTCGAATCCTGGCTCACCTCGCCTGGTTTCCCTTCGCCCTGTTGTTCATGTCCGCCGACGCAACTCAGTGCGACAGTTCCCCCCCGTGCGCGGAGGAACCGATGTCGTTCACGGGGTACTTCGATGGAGTGCTTTACAGTGAGGACCTGGTCGGACAGACCTACGCATACGTGGAAGAACTCTGCCTGAACGTGGACGACGAACCCCTCTACTTCACGAGTACCGACGATTTCCAGACCTATGTGATGCTGGAAGAAATCGAAGGATACGAAGTTTACGTGATCGTGATGGCGAACTTCAAGTATCCCTGGATGTGGGACGGGGGCATGCAAATCCTCGTCTTCTACGACCTGGCCTACGCATCCTCTCACACCGGGAATGCCATCCCGATGGACGGCTCCGGAGCCATCGCCTATTACTGGGACCACGGCTTCTGGGACGGTTCCGTGCAACCTCAATACATGAGCGACTCGGGCGAAATCGCATTCGAAGTGGTCAGTCGCGTTCCGGGTGGTTTTGTCAAGGCAGACTACGACGGCCACCTCGTGCCATACGCAGCGCCCACCACGGGTGCCAGGATCGCCCCGGTGCCGCTACGTCTCCCCCCCTCCGGCTCCTGAGGTGAAGCGTTCTCGAGCCTTCCTCGAAGGCAGAACCTCTGGCACCACGCCAAACCACCGCCCACCTCGAATTGCTGGAGGAGACCATGATCGTCGTCAGCGCGTGCCTGGCGGGATACCGTTGCCGGTTCGACGGAACAACCAGGGAAAACCCTGCGATCGCCCGACTGGTGGCTGCGGGTGAAGCGATTCCCTTGTGCCCTGAAGAACTCGGAGGCCTGACCACACCGCGCATGCCCTCCGAAATCCAGCACGGCGACGGTACCGACGTGCTCGAGGGAAAAGCTCGAGTGCGCAATCTGGCAGGAGAGGATGTCACCGAGGCGTTCCTGGCTGGAGCACGGGAAACCCTCGCCATCGCCCGTCGGGTGGGCGCCACCACGGCCATACTCAAGGACGGAAGTCCTTCCTGCGGTTCCACTCGTATCCGAGATGGGACATTCACCAACACGCGGCGTTCAGGCCTCGGTGTCACTTCGGCCATGCTCCTCCGCAACGGGATTGCCCCCATGTCCGACGAGTCGGACACCGTGCCAGATCCGCCCCCTTGAGGTCCGATCGTCGGACTCCAGCCGCAACCTCCCCAATCGTCCGCTCGTCGGAATCCAGCCGCAACCTCCCCAATCGTCCGCTCGTCGGACGATTCCAGCAAACTCGTTGTCAGATTTGCCCATGATTCCGAATGTTGGTCAACAGACGGAGATGATTCGGTCCCGCCGGCTACTTTTGCAGCAGTTCTTCCACCGCGTTGACCAGGCGCCGCTCGTCGCCTTTCCGGAATCCCTTGCGTCGGATTCGGATTTGTCCCTTGCCGTCCACCAGGTAGGAGGTTGGGAGGGTTCCGGCGTCGAAGCTTCTGTAGAGCTTTTGCTGCGGATCGAGGAGGATGGGGAACGAGAGAGGGATCTCCTCCAGGAACCGGGCCACCTTGCCGGGCTCTCGATCCGTGTTGACGGCCAGGATTTCGAAGCCCATTTTCTTCAGGTCAGAATAGACCGACTCGTAGGCGGGCAACTCCTGGCGACACACACGGCACCAGCTCGCCCAAAACGTGATGAGCATGGGTTTGCCGGCGAGGGAACGGGAGTCGAACCGGCCGCCGCCGTACAGGTCGGCGGTGAACGGCGTGAGGGTTTGGCCGACCTGGCGCCCGGGATGGGTGACCCTTTCGTGGACCTCCCCGCCCCGGCAGCAGCGGAACCCGATGGCTTCCGACTTGTGATAAGGCCCCCAGGACTCGGTGCGGCTGTGGCAGGTTGCCGAAGCCTGACTCTGGAAGGCGCCGCCGATATAGGCCCCCATATTGGGCACGGTTCCGACCCACTCCCGCACATTGCCTGACAGGTCGTACACCCCAAAGGCTGACCGACATTTCGGATGGTTGCCTGTGATGAGCGGCGGGATTTCGGTGCGTTCGTCATCACCCCCCGGTTGTGGGGTCGGCAGAGCCATGTCGTCGTTGCAGAGGCCGGCCTTGTACAGGTCCCCGTAGGGGTACTCCGTGCCGGTCAGGCGGTCGTCCGAAAAGATACCATTGTGGTTTTCATCCACTGGAATCGCCCCCTGGCAGGCCGTCAACCACTCCCCCTCGGTGCACAACCGCTTGCCAGCAGCCTTGCATGCAGCGGCCGCCTCGAACCAATCGACGTTCGTCGCCGCCGGAACCCCCGGGACCGCCACGGCCTTTCCGTTCTGGATCGATGCCTCCACGGCGTCGATCTCGAACCAACCGAACGGCCCCTTGATTCGGATCATTTCCGGGGTCTCCACCTTGCCGATGATGTCCGGAAGCTTGGGAGCCTCGCGGATCTCCCGCATGGTCATCTCACGCCCTGCCAACTCGGATTCCACGATGGCCTTGAGCATCTCGATGGCCAGGGCCCCGCTGAATCGCCTCCCGTTGACGAAAAAGGTTGGTGTACCAGTTACTTTCAGCGCGCCCCCGGTGCGCGCATCCGCTCGAATCTTTTCGGTCGTTGCCGGGTCCGCCATGCATGTGGTCAGAGCCTCCACGTCCAGCCCCACATCTCGAGCGTACTGCTTCAACGCACCCATGCTCAGGTCCCGGGCATTTCGGAACAAGACATGGTAGTAAGGCCAGAACGCGCCCTGTTGTCTGGCACACTCGGCGGCCCGGGCTGCATTGCAGGCGTTCGGATGCATCTTGCGGGTGACCGCATCGTTGCATGCGGGGTCCATCGGGAAGTGCCGCAGCCCGATGCGGACCTTGTCCGGATACAACTCACGAAGTTGCTCCAACGGACTCACCAGCCGCCGACAGAACGGGCACTGAAAATCGTCGTAGACAACGAAAGTTACCGGCGCGTCCGCCGGTCCGACAAAGGGAATGGTATCGTCGATGGGAACGTCGTACCGCTGCTGACCCGGGCGTACGCGGGTCGTCCGGTCCGGCGTCTTTCCGGCTTTTGCCGTCTCCTCCTTTTGCCCAGGCCCCTCGGTCTTCTTCCCGCCTTCCAGTTCCTCCTTGAACGCCGCCACCAGGTCCTCCCGACCGCTCGAGTAGGCCCACCAGGCAACCCCGGAGGCCAGGAGCAACGTCGCCGCCGATACTCCCACCAACTCGGGCCGCACCACGGCCTCCAGTCCGTCCCGTAGCGATCGGATCCACCCTCGGCCCGCCGCCCGACAGGGCAATACGAGAGCCGCCAGATTCACCACGTACATGGTCATGCAGAAAAGGCAGAACTCGCCTATCACAAAAGCGCTCACGTAGGCGAGAAACACACTGTACAAGGTCGCAACCGCACCCAGCACGCCCACCGCGCCGAGACTCCGCACATCGCGCCGAATCCACCCCCAGATCGAAAGCACCAGCATCCAGAGGTAAACCGGGATCGCCACCAGTGCGATGGGCACCCCCCACACCTCGGACTGGTCCGACATGTTCACCTTCGAACAGTCGAAGCCGGACCCGAAGTCGCAAACCGAATCAACCGCTTCATGCCCAAACTTGAGCTGAAGATGAAGGTGCGACAGGTACCCGGCGCAGCCCACACCTACAACCAGTGCACCAAGCAGCGCCCAGAACGCCCATCCCGCTCCCGGGGCCTCCCCCCCAACCGTCGACTCCCCCGCCCCGAGGGACACGTCACCTTCGGTACCCTCCTCCGTCCCCACACGAGTCGCGCCAGAACCAGAACGTTCCGCTCCCCTTCCCCGGGACCGATTCGTCCGCTTCCTTGCTTTCTTTCCCATCGGTCACGTCACTCCTTCATTTCTCGCACAGGACCGGACCCCCCCATGGACCCCGGCCCCTCACCGACTGCGCCCAATCGACCGACGCTCAGCGAGAATTCAACTTAGAACCTGACGCGCAAGATGGCAACAACTATCCCGGTGATCCACTGTTCCACCCCGCCCCCAACCTCACGCCTGCTTCCCCCCCATCCCGGCCGGACAATCGCGGCCAACAATTCCGGAATTGCCGGAATTACACACCACACAACCGCCCACATTGACATCGTTGACCGCAATCTTCTAATTTGACATGCTGCAGTTGGATACGTTCGGCAATCCATTCCCCGTTACCCGGCGGTCGCGCTCGCTGAAGCTGCACTCGCTCGAAGTTGTCCCTCCTGCCCCATCCGGGTTCCGGGATGTCGGACGCTGGTGTTCGCTCGAGTTCCAAGCTCCTACGCCACGTTTCTTTCCCGGTGGGAAGGACGTGGGATGACTTAGTCCGTTGTCTTGATTCACCTTTGAGCAAGGAGTCGAACATGAGAAGACGAGGCATCACTTTCATCGCGATTGCCGCTGCCATGGGGCTGGCTGTCTGGAGTGCGGGTTGCGGAGGAGGGGAAGACGAGACCTCGAGCCCGACGCCCGAGGAGACCCCGACAGCGATTCCGGATCACGCGACGCCTACGCCGACGGAAGCGCCCTCGGCCACTCCCACCCCCGGGCCGGTGGCGACCCCCACGCCTGAACCGTTGGCGACCCCGACGCCGGAGGCCGAAGTGACGCCCACGCCCGAGGTTGGGGTGACGCCTGAACCGGGGCAGGATCTGGACAATGACGGACACAGTGGGACGGACGACTGTGACGACACCAACCCGACCATCTACAATGGCGCCGTGGAGGTACCGTACGACGGGATCGACCAGGACTGTGACGGTCAGGATCTGGTCGATGTGGACACGGACGGACATGTGGCTGTGGAGGCGGGTGGAGATGACTGCGACGACAACAACTCCGCAGTACGGCCCGGGGTGTCTGAAATGTGCGACGGGCTGGACAACAACTGCGACGGAACCGTCGACGAAGGCTTCGAGATGACCACCTATTACGTGGACGCAGACGGCGACGGCCACGGGGTGGACTCGGACACCGTGGACGCCTGTGATGCACCCGACGGGTACGCGGAGACCAACGATGACTGCGACGACAGCATGTGGTCCATCTACCCCGGGGCGAGCGAGATCTGCAACGGGCTCGACGACGACTGTGACGGCCGGGTGGACACGGCCGACACCCTGGACGACAGCTCTGCCCTGTCGGATCTCAACACCGACTGTGGCACCTACGAAACCGTGGTTGGAGGAGAGATCGGGCTGTTTCTGAGCGAGTACACGGTCAACGGTGAACCGACCACGGACTCGTTCCCGAACACCCTGTTCGCGGGTGGGCACAAGACCGGCGAGGCGATCCCGGACGACTGGCCCAGCGGGTGTATCTACCTCGAGCAGAGCTACTTCATCGGCGTCTGGGAGGGGGAGATCCAGGCTCGGGCAGTGAAGATCTGCTTTGACAAGGGCCAGGATGGGGAAGCGGACGACAAGGTCTATGCCGAGATGACCATCCAGAAGACGGTGGCCGGCCAGGAGTTGAACCTCACCATGGGCGGGATCCTCGAGAACGGAGGGATGGACACAGTCCGATTTGCCGAGGACGAGAGTGACGAGCGCTATCAGGTCTGGTACGTGAATGCCTCCTACAGCTCATCCGGGGACCTGCCGGGGAACATGAGCTATGAATCCACGATCACGCTGCAAGATGCGCGCTTCGTGATCGACATGACCCCGGGCACGTAGGGACCGGGGGCCCTCACGGGGTACACACATCCTCCGGCGAGGCCGCGCAGCAGACCGGAGGACTCACCTGGCAGAGCTTTTCGGGTGGGATCTCGATCCCGGCGAGCCGGTCACGCAGCCACTCGAGCTGATATGGGAGCGACCACAACGCTCCTTCGGTATGGCTCGCATTCATGCACTCCCGGTATTCCAACTGGTATCCCATCTTGCAGAGGCGCTGGAAGTCTTCCCGTTGGGGGGCGGTGACCACCAGGGTGTCATCTTCTGCGTAGGCCATGAGGGTAGGTGTAAAGCGAAGAGGCGGCACCGAGGAGGTGGCGAGAGAGTTCTCCTCGAAGTAGCAGGTCCACGGTTCGATGTCCTCCCACCGACCTTCCAGCACCGCGTCGATGAACGACTGCACGTAGATGTCGTCCACGCTGTCCGCATAGAGACCGTCCCCCGGGTTGCATTCATCCTCGACAAAGACATAGCTCTCGGCGTTGTCTGCGAGGTAGAAGGGGTCTTCATTGGTGAACACGCCGTAGAGGTCGTCCGGGGCGCCATACCAGGCGCGCATGGTGGTGACCACCGCCGTCATGGAAATGGTGGGGTCACCGAACGAGGCCACGGCGATCTCCACCAAGGGGAGCAAGGCCGAGGGAGGGACCGCCGCGACAACGCCGGCCACGGAGAATTCCGGGGCGTAGTAAGGCCCGTAGAGTTCGGTGAACAGGGCGGCGTGCCCGCCTTGAGACCCGCCCCACAGCACGGTCTGGTCGCCGCCCTGGACCCCGAGAGGTGCCAGTGGCCCGTCGAGGAGTTCCTGCCCGGCACGGAGTGCATCCCAGGACCCGATGGCCACCTGCTCGCCAACGAGATAACCGTGCGTCGTGGTGGAGGGCTCCCCCATCCCGACCATTCCGATGTAGTCCGGGGCCACCCCGATGAATCCCAATGCAGCAACCAGTGCGGCCTGGGAAGGCCCGTCCGGCATCATGGCGCTCGGGGCGCATGGGTCGGAAAACCCTGTGGTGCCATGGAGATAGAGTGCATAAGGAAACGGAGTGGGTGGCATGACTGCATTGGCGGGGACTCCCAGCAAGGCGGTTGCTTCCACAATCTCGCCGCGGTCCTGGGTGGTGTACCGGAATCGAAAGACCCGGCAACCATAGGGAACGGGGGAAAGGGCCTCGAAGTCCCCTGCGGCGAGAAGCGCGTCGACGGCCGAGGCACTCAGGTCGAACATGGGAAGTTCCTCCCAGTCCACCAGGTGTCCCACCTCTGACCTGGGCACCATGGGGTAAGGCGCCATGTCGCAAGCGGCCAGGGGCAGGTCCGGCCTGGGCGTCGGGGTGTCCTCACCGGTCTCTGGACACTCGGACAGGGTTGCCGGGGACGCCATCAGCATCGCCAGCGGCACGAGCCACTTTTCAAAAGACATTCTGGACCTCCGGTTCTGGTTGGACGGTGGGGCCCCGGCAGGACCGGGCGCCTAGTAGGCGTCGCTGGAACTGGCCACATCGTCCGTCCCGAGCCAGTGCAGGGACCATTCAAAGAAATCTGCCACGACCGGACCCGTATGGAACAGCTCGAGGTGGGCCAGGAACCAGTTATCGCTGAAGTGATAGTAGCGCAAGGCGGGACCGCCGTAAAATCCATCCGTCACGAAGTCGGGTGCAGCGTCCCGGTCCCAGGCGAGGCGGAGGCCCAGGGCACGCGCCAGTTTTTCAGTGGTCCAGTTGGGCACGAGTCCGTCTCCCACACCGGCCTGCTGGGACACAATACGCGGATACTCGCCATCCATCGGCTGTTCTTGCAAGAACGGCGCGAACCCAAGCGGGTCCACCGCGTCCAGCAAGTACGCGGCGAGCGGCATGAGATACTTGCTCTCCCTGTCCCCAAGCCCGGGAAACCTGGAAAGCGGCATCCCAAGCAAGTTCATGAGGTGGCTGTCGAACATCATGTCCACCGAAGATCCTCCGGCCACGTCGAACACCGCCGCCTTGATGTCCGGCGCCAGGAAGCACGTGGCCACACCGCACAGCCCGCCCAGGGACTGGCCCACGTAGAAAATCCGGTCCGCTCGAAGCCTCACCGGCGCTCGCCCTGCCTCCCCGGGCACCAGTTCCCGCAACGCCAGGTCTTGCCGAATGAGTTCCACCAATTGCACATTCCGCATGATGTGCTCCACGAACACAGCCCAGAACAGGTCCAGGTTCTTGCGCGTCCCCAACACCACCTTCATCGGCTGAACCAGATTGTTGTGCCAAATCGTGTTCGTCGCAATGGTCGCAATGCCTCGAGACGCCAGGGCATCGGAGACCTGAAACATGGTCCCTCGGGTGGCAGACAGCCCATGCCCGAAAATGACCACCGGACACCCGCCGCGGGGACACGTATCGGGAAGCCGAAGCAGGAACTTCAATGTCTGCTCCTCCGGGTTCTCGAGCTGCCTTCCTCGGTCGTCCACGAACCGAAGCGCGGTGAACTCCCCCACGGCCTGAATCCTGGCCTTGTCCTCGCCCTTGAGCAGACGTTTCCGCACGTGCAGACGGGCCACCGCATATCGCTGTTCGTTCCGCCGCTGCTCCACGAACCGGTCCAGATGAGTCAATGGTTGGATGTAGCTCTTTTGCGACTCCACAGTGAATCCGAACAGCAGCGCGATGTCTGAAGGCGTGTATCCGAGCGGTGCAATCGCCCGGGCCAGTTCACGCAATGCCTGAGCGTCGGCCCCAGCCGTCCCGGACCCGTCCCCGTCATCGCACATTTCCCCGGCGAGCACCCGGGACACACACCGAGCGGGCGGTACCGGTTTCCCGGTTACGTCGAGAAGTCCGTCCCGCACCACCACTGCATATCGTCGTGCATGCTCCAGGCGGTCTCGAGGCGAGAGGATCACCAGGGTAAAGGTTTTCCCGTCCTCCTCGCGGATCTGGGTGAACGCGCGAAACGGAAGCCGGGTCAGGGAATCCAGGTTTATCAAGGCAATCGGGCTGTCCGCTCTTCGGGATTGCTCGAGGTCCGGCAAGGCGTCTCCGGCGAGTTCTCCGGGGATGGAAAAGAGGACCGGCAGGTTCGGAGAAAAGCCGTCCTTGGCCTTCAGCCGATTCACCACCGCCGCGGCATCGAACGGTGCCCGAGACAACAGTTCAGGCGTCCACAGCCATTCCGGGGGGGTTACACGTTTTCCGGTCAAGCTGGTCGGGTCCGGTCGAGTGTAGGCATCGTTGGGGAATGGAAGCAGGGTCTCCCCGCCCCACGAGTAGAGCGCGTTGTGTGCCCCGTGCTCCTCGGCCCACGCGGAGAGCGTCACCATGCAGGCGACCATCACCGCACCCAGAATCCCTCCCCTCGCCAGCCAAGGGGTTCGGACCCACACCCGACCTCGTATCCCCAGACCCGTTCGGTTCACCCTGTCTCCTCCGTCCCGGAGTCGCCCGGTACCCGCTGGACCATGCAGAAACCGGCCGACCTGCACACGCAACCGCCACCACACTTGCGCGCAGTCGCCGGAGATGCTAGCATGCTCAGACTACTGTTCATAACACATAACCTGGAGATATTGAAGTGTTTTACAGATGCCACTCCTGTCTTGTTGCGCTACTCCTCCTGAGCGCCTGCGGAGGGGATGAGCCGGAACCTTCTACCCCACCCGACCAGACAACCACCCCCGTGCCGGGAGATGACGACACCTCCGCCGGAGACGACGATGGAACCGGATCGACGCCCGGCCCCACGGTCACGGCAATGCCGGAACCCACGCCCGAACCCGGGACGCCCACCCCCGGGCCGACACCGGGGATCGAACCTACTCCCACCGCGGCTCCGACTCCGTCCCCGACCCCGCCCCCGCCGGAATACGCGCTCGGATCACCTGTGGAAGTGCTCTACGACCAGAGCGGCGTCCCACATATCTACGCCCAGACCCTCGAAGACGCTTTCTGGACCCAGGGATGGGTCGAGGCTCGAGACCGTCTCTGGCAGATGGACTTCAATCGACGGACGGCTCGAGGCCGACTCGCCGAGATCCTCGGCCCGGCCTACGTGCCCTCCGACACCATCGCCCTCACCATGAATTTCAACGGGCTCGCAGTCGAGACCTACCAGGACATCCAGGAGACCGACCCGGAACTCGCCTCCCTGCTCGACGCATTTTCCGCCGGCGTCAACGCCTACCGAGCCGCAGCGCTCGAGCAACGGGACGGCGCTGCCTTGCCGCCCCAGATCCTGGCGCTCGACTACATTCCGGATCCATGGTACCCCACCGACACCCTCGCAATCGAGAAAGCCATCACCTACGACATGTCCTGCACCGCGGACATCGAACTCACCATCGGGGTCATCAGCGGCACCCTCGACCCCGGAGTCACCTCAGACCTGCTCCGACCTCAACCCATCGAAGACACCGTGATCGTTCCAGGTTTCTACGACGACATGCGAACGCAGGCATCTGCTCGAGTCGCCCGCAAGCTCGACCTCGGCCTCTCGCTCGATGACCTCGTCCGGTACCTGCGGACCCGGTCCCCACTGGGACTTCCCCGGTTTCAAGGAGGAAGCAATAACTGGGTGGTCTCCGGCGCCAATACCGCGTCGGGATACCCCATCCTTGCCAACGACACGCATCGGGGCGTGGACGCGCCGGCCACCTACTACCAGGTGCACCTCTGTGCAGGCGACGACTGTGACGACGTGGACGTGATGGGATACACGTTCGCGGGGACACCCGGCGTGATCATCGGCAACAACAGGTGGGCTGCGTGGGGAGCCACCAACAATTTCGCCGACGTGACCGACCTGTACCTGGAGGAAGTTCGAGGAGACAAGGTGCTGTTCGAAAACGACTGGGTGGACACGGAGGTCCGCATGGAGACGATCCGTGTTCGGCAGCCTGGCAAGTCGGTGGCTGAGGCGGAGGAGCAGGTCCTGGTGGTGCGCACGGTGCCTCATCACGGTCCGATCCTGCCTCGAGACCTGGTGGGGGACCTCCCGTTGACCGTGAGTGTCCGCTGGGTGGGGAACCGGGCGGGTACCATGTTGCGCACGTTCCTGGCGCTTGCCCGGGGCCGGTCTGTGGAAGACTTCCATGACGCGCTCCAGTATCTCTACGCCGGAGCCCAGAACTGGGTTTTCGCCAACGTGGACGGGGACATCGCCTACTGGGCGCCCACAGACATCCCGGTTCGAGAGCAGCTCGATCCCGACTATCCCCCTTACTCCCTCTTGCCCGGGTCGGGCGGATATGAATGGACCGGGGACTTCGTGGCCCGGGACATGATTCCGGGTGCGGTCAATCCTGCGGCGGGGTTCATCGTGTCGGCGAACAACGACCCGGCCGGGAACGTTCAGGACAATGACGTGTTCAACGACCCGGTCTACCTGGGTGCACTCTACGACCTGGGAAGTCGGGCGGCCCGGATCACGGCATTGCTCGAGGAGGCTGTTGGCACGCAGACTCTTTCCCTTGACGAGATGGCAGAGATCCAGGGGGACGTGTTCATGCAGTATGCGACGCATTTCGTTCCCTATGTCCTGGAGGCAGCCGACGCCCGTCCGGACCTGGTCACCGGAAACCTGGCGACGGCGGTGGACCTGCTCCGCAACTGGGACTACCGGGCCACGGCCGACTCCCCTGAGACGCTGCTGTTTCACGCATGGATTCCGTTCCTGCTCCGGCACGTGTTTGCGGACGAGACCACCGAGGCCCTGTTCGACGACCTGGGACCGGACTACGTCAACATGTTGAGCCGGCCACTGGCGCACTTCCTGGACAAGACCCGGGAGGACATCGCAGAGATTGAGGCCGGAACCGTGCCGTTCCCTTCGGTCAGCGGGTTGAACTACTTCGACGACCAGACCACGGATTCGCTGGAAACCCGGGACGAAGTCTTGCTCAAATCCCTCGCCGACGCGGCAGACCTGCTCCAGGCTCGCCACGGGGATGCCACAACCTGGTCCTGGGCCTCCAACCACCTGCTCTCCTTCAACGATCCCGCCGAGGCGTTTCTCTCCGACGCGAGCACCGGTCCCTTCCCCGTGGATGGTGGATACTTCACGGTCGACGTGGCCGAATTTCCGCTCACGAGCGGAGGTGAGGTATCTCTGGTGTTCGACGTGACCAACGCCCCCAGTCAACGGACCCTCTACCTGCTCGACCCGGCGGGCGTGACCGTCCTCGACATTCTGCCAGGCGGCCAGTCGGAACGGCCCGGAGACGCGCATTTCAACGACCAGGTCACGCAATACCTGGAAAACACCTACCGCACTCGACCATTCCGGCGTCAGGATGTGGAGACGGCCCAGACCGCACGGGTCGTCTTCTCGGTCGATGGAGCAGTCTCCTGGCAGTAGGAGCGCCGACTGCTGGCTGGGTCCGTGGGAAGGAAAGCCCCACCGGCCATCGTTCCAACGACAACCGGGAGACCAGGTGCACGGCACGTCCGGTTCGGAAGACGAAACCGGTCCCGCCGGGTAGACTGAGAGCGAGACATAACGGTCCGGTCCAACGTCGCCCCCGGCCCGGGCTTCCAATCCGACCCTGGACGGAGTGCTCACACATGGCTCGAGCACGAAACAATCACCCGTGGGAAGACCTCCCCCTGTTCCGCCAGGGAGCGTCCGCCACCACCATGGCAACGGAAGCTTCATCCTCAGAGCCCGGAAAACAAAGACCGGGGGATACAGGGAACAGAACAGGAAAAGGAAGTGGGGTCGGGAACCCCGCACACGCGCCGGCCTCCCGGTCCAGCTTGCCCACGGTGCAACTCCCCGACTGGTCCCACCTGCCACCGCTGCCCCCAGGTATCCGATTCGGGACATCCAGTTGGACTTACCCGGGCTGGTTCGGCCAGGTCTATTCTCGCAAGTACCGGCCGAGCGGAGACACCCTGCCCATGCTGGAAGAATATGTGCAATGCCCCCTTTTCCAGTGTGTGGGGATCGACAGCACCTTCTACCGGCCTCCGACCCGGGAGACGCTCGAGGCCTATGCGGCGACGTTCCCGCCAGGATTCGTAGCTGTTGCCAAGGTGTACGAGCGGTTCACGATCCGCAGGTTCGCCCGCCATCCCAAGTGGGGCACGTTGGCCGGGGAACGCAACCCCGACTTCCTGGATGCACAGCAGTGTACGGACTTGGTGGTGGGTCCCTGGTTGGAAGTGCTCGGCGAGCATGCGGGCCCGCTCATTTTCGAGTTCCAGGCCATGAACCCACCGGACCGGCCTGCCCCCGAAGCCTGGGCCGAGGAACTGGAACACTTCTTCCAGCGACTGCCCTCAATCGGCAAGTATGCGGTTGAAATCCGCAATCCCCAACTGCTCCACCCCGCCTATCTCAATGCCCTCAAGCGCATCGGCGTCAGCCACGTGTTCAATGCCTGGACCCGTATGCCGCCCATCCTGGAGCAACGTCGCCGCATGGGAGGCTTGCCCACCGATTTCATCGTGGTCCGAGGGCTGTTGCAGACTAGCCGCACCTACGCCGCCGCAGTGGACCGCTTCAAGCCGTACGACCGCATCCAAGACCCGCAACATTCAGTGCGCGCGGAAATCGTTCGCATGGTGCTCGACGCACTGGCCACTGGACGTACCGCTTTCATCCTCATCAACAACAGGCTGGAGGGGAATGCTCCGGGGACCATCGAGGCGATCCGCAGCTTGCTGGCTCGAGCCCTCGCCTCGGTCGCCACTGCTTCTGACGGCGAAACCACTTGATTGACCACCCTTGGCCCGGGTACAGATAGGGTAGAAGGTCGTCGAAGGCACCGAGGAACGAGGCGCAGGAGCGCAGGTCCTGGGAGACGGTGTCGCTGTCCACGAACAAAAGGAACGAAAGGAAGGTATCATGCCCCCACTGGTCAAGCCCATCGTGATTGGATTGGTCCTGGTCGGATTTCCTCTGGCCATGTTGCTTGCGACGCCTCGAGTGCAGGCCGAGGACAATCCTGTGGTTGTAATCAACACATCGATGGGGGCGATCAAGGCGGAACTGTACCCGGACAGAGCGCCCGAGACGGTGAAAAACT